>ERZ1046568.414-NODE-414-length-35994-cov-5.722001_pt1 | contig 35994 bp, 34 predicted proteins | sample MGYA00383092_ERZ1046568 | MGnify/ENA primary metagenome ERZ1046568 (study PRJEB29581, sample SAMEA5548362) | metagenome | biome: marine; feature: coastal; material: water | depth 1 m | study: Short-term variability in the microbial, nano- and picoplankton dynamics... | reverse complement strand
AAGTTGATCTTCACCCTCTAAATTAAATAACCTAAGCACTTCAAAGTTGTAACCGAATGTTCCGCCATCTGTTTCTATGTTGACTTGGATATCAACTGGATTGTTTTTTATCTTTTCGAATTGATTGATAAATTCTTTGTGTTTTTCTAAAGAATCTTTAAAATTAGCAAGTTGAAGACTTATTTCCCTTCTGATTGAGGAAAGAGCATCTAGATCGTTAGTTCCAGATTTAACATCTTCAACTAGTTTACCAATTACGGCCTCTAAGCTAGAGGAGTCTGTTTTGAAGTTCGGTATATCTAACTCAGTGCCTAGGCTTTTACACCAATCAAACAGCTCGTACACTTTAAATATAACATCGCTCATCAGAGATTTTATCTGATTTTTGCCTTCTTTATATTCGTCCGTAGTTAAATAAGTATCTATTCTATCAAATCTGGACTTAACCGTTGAGACATGATCCATAAAGGTTTCAATGTGACTATTAATTGTCTTTTCATCGTGTACGAGCATCTCATCTATAAAGACAGATATATTCAATTCTTTCTTTTCAACACTACAGCTATCAATTCTAAAAGTCATTATTACTCCAATATGTTCTTTTGTAATATACTATTTCAACCGAATCTCTATCGCGAAAACGTGTTTTATTTTTTGTCGATATTAAATTCGGTGTTCATTACCTTAAGTGCTGATTTTTTCATGAATCTAATGATTTCTTTACTGTATATTTCTGGAGCAAGAAAAGAATCATGAACAGGCAAAACAGGTATGTTCTTTTTTATGGCCATATTTAGTATTTTCTCTACTATTTGAGAATCTTTGTATTGTAACTTAACTCCTACACCCGAGAAGAAGTAGTGAGAGATTTTTATGTGTTTGTTAGCGAATAGCTCTAATAACTTTTTACCTGTCATGACATCGCTACTTATACCATTGGATCTTAAGTGCTTGTTCATTCCGGAATATGCCGCCCGTTTATCTTTTGCATTTATAGCTATTTGCAATGCTATTTTAAAAAGGTTTCTAAATTTTTCAAATCCCTTAATCGTATAAACATCTCCATTATAGATAGGTAAGTCTTCTAGTGCATAAAGCATATTAATATGCAAACCAGCGTAGTCCCATTCTCTCATTTTTAAATTATTAACTCTCATATCTTGAGATCTCGAAGAGCTTGGTATGTTTTGATAAGAAGAATAAAATCTTCCTCCACTGAAAAATGATTCATTATTAAATACTCTTTTAAAAATAATCCTTCCGATTCGTTTGTGATTTATCTTGAATTCGTATTTATTAATATGTTCTTCATATTTAAGTATAAAGTCTCTTTTTGATCTTGTTTGTCTATTGTCCTTGTAATCAACCTTTTTCTTACCTTTATCCTTGTTTGCTTTAAGAACAATTCGCTCCATATCTCTATTTTTAGTTATTCTCATTTTATCGAGCCCTAAGTTTCTTAGGTCAAATTTAAAATCCTGAGAAGGAATAACTCTTGAATAATAAGATTGGTTGTTAAATTTAACACCTTTGTAAAAGACGATTAAATCCTTACTCACTAGGTAATTAATAACAGACCTGAGTTGATACGCAGTTATTTTTAAGCAGTTATATCTCTTTGGCATCTTGGAATAATAATCTTTAAACAAAGGCACACTAATTCCAATTGGACTCATTATCAAGTTTTCACACATTAGTTTAAAACAACTATAAAAAAGAAAAGAATTAATTGGTTTCTTTGTATCCTTCCTATATTCGATTAAATGATTCTTAACAAATAGGTGAAGTAATCTTTGATCAGTAAATAAATCTAGATCTATCTTAGGGGCGTGACGAAGTCTCACATCATGGCCATCCTTATCTGTAGCAATTATAACACTCACTTCAGGTCTCCAATGGGACTGAATGGTAAAGTTATTTGGAGATATTTTTCTATTGTTTTTGTCATAATTGATCTAACTGTTAATTGATGAGTAACAGGTACAATTAATGAGTCGTGAACAGGAAAAGAGGGAATACTTAAATCTGTTAATTGATCGATGCAGTCGAAAAGAAGGTCAGAATCTATTTTCATAAGATCCAGAGATATATTACTAAAAAAGTACTCTTTTATCTGATAATGCTTTTCCTGTAACTCTTCGAAAACGATCCTCGCCTCTTCCTTCTTAAGCTTGAACCATGTTTTCATGCAGGGAATAAAACCTTCTGAGGATTCGTCTCTAAATTCTTTTTGACAGTAGGACGATATTGCTTCTTTTTTGTTTTTAGCATTAATCATAATTAACATCGCGAGTTTGCTCTTGCTTCTATCTACGCATCCAACTGAGTATAGATCAAGCTGCGTAACATCTATTTTTGCTAAGTTATAAAGAAGAACAATATGCAAAGAAGCAAAATCAACTTCGACTGTCTCTTGATCATCTATAGTCATGAGGCCCCTCTCCTCTTTTTTTAACCTATATACGTTATGATACAATCTACCGCCCCTTTCGGGTGTGTGGTTGAATACCGTTCTGAATCTTAGATCAATTAAATTACGACAGGGGGTCTTTAAACTGTGCTGCTCTAAAAGATTTTTATACTTATCTAAAACCTTTTTTCTTTCTGAAAGAATCGGATTATTGGGAAATTCATCTATAATATCGTTTTTATCTTTATCTCTAACGACAATTTCAGTTGTAACCTTGCCCTCTAGGATACTATCGAGAGTCTCTTGTTTACCTTTGAAAACCCTTTTCAACCTTGGAGTAATCCTTATTCTTGTATATCTGTTTTCTGGAGCTTTGTGGGCCTTAAAGTAATGAGATTTAGTTTCAATAAAGCCAAAATTGTCTAGATATTCGAGGACTTGATTGAGGATATATCTTGATAAATAGTTTTTATCGCAATTCTTGTTTTTTACACTTCTTTGACAAGACTTGGCAATTGATATCCAATTAGAACTAGAATAAAGATTAATGAGAATCAATTGAAATATAAGATTTGTTTTTTGTGTATTCGAAGGAGTACTACTAATATTATATGTTTCAAAAAATGAGAAAGTGAAGCTTTTTGAGAAATAGGTTGGAAATGGAATATTTAACAAGTTCCAGTTTATTTTTAAATCTATTTCAGAAGTCTCTTTATTGTTCTTGTTTATTTTATCTTCTGTATTGTTTTTCATGTCTGATAACATACCATTTATTTTTAGTGGCTATTCTGTGTTAGTATTTATTAAGGTGTTTATATTTATTAATTATCTATAAAAACGCAATTTTAAACACTTAGGTATATTTTTCACTATTATTGAAATATGCGGTATATTACAATCTATGATAAGAGCTACAAAAAAACGAATCTTCGTTACCTCACTTTTACTATGTTTCTCGATGAATACTTTTGCCGAAAATAGATTTAATGTCGGCAACTCCGTATTATGCAGAGGTTACGATGAGGTTGATGGGAAGAAAATCTATTATAATATAAAAGGGAAGGTACAGGCGGTTAATAGCGATAACGAACTTCATGTAGAAGATTTCTCTCCTCGACACAAAAAGACCATGATTCACATAGTTAACCAGGGTAGCTGCAACCTTCCCATGGTAACTAAGGCTACCACCTCCAAAGAAACTAAAAATTCAAAGATTGTTACCTTGAAAAAGCTCGTAGAGAAAGATTTACCTGTCAAGGAAGTAAAATTACCTATTAAAGGGTTGGAATTACCTATTAAAGAGGTGGAAATAATTACTAAACCCAAAATACTTGAAAAAGTGGACAGTGCGAAATCTATAATTAAATTAAATCCCTTCGTTTCACCCAAAAGAAAACGAGAGAAATATTTAAGGAAGCTAATTAAAAAGAAAGAAAAAGAAAAAGAAGCGATTTTAACCCGATATAAGTTTTTAAAGATATTAATACTAGGTAGAAATAAATGAATTTTAGAAAATTAGTCGATGAAATCAACGATACAAAAAGTGTTACTTTCAACACTCTCACGAAGCTTGAGCATGAGATCGGTCAATTGCTAAAGTTGAAGTCTCATAGTAAGTCAACAAGGGCCATGTGTCATTATTTGAGAATAATTATAAAAATAAAATACAGACACTTTATTGAGTCCCACTTGAAAAAGGTTGGGCTAGGCAATTCTATTAAGCTAGAAAAATATATTGAATTTCAATTAAAAAGAATATCAGTAATAGCAAAACCACTACTGCTCAAAAATCAAAAAAATAGATCTTATGTGGTTAATGAATATACTTTTTGTGTACTTATCGAATTAAAAAGCGATAAATACTATATATACGCCCATCGAAATATTTGGTCTTCGAGAATAAAGCCTGATGTAGTTCTTATTACTAGGGCCACCGACTTCGAAAGAGCGATATTTAAAGCTCAAAAAAATCTTTCGAATCAACTCCCTTTGGTTTAATAAATGATTCAAAAACATCGCTAGAATTAGTTTTTCTTGTGTATAGCTTATAGTAATTAGTTATGGGTGTTATTGTGTGATAACTCAGAGATGAACCATCCTTTCTAATAGTAGGCAACTCGCCCTTTATATAGTCCTTTTCATCGAATAAATTAACATAGATAGTTATGTAATAACCCAAGAATGTACTCATATCCAATTCTTCTTTTTTTAGAGGCCTCGTGAATTGATCATAATTAAAGTCTTGATAGTGAAATCTATTTCTTGTATTCAGGATAGCATCTTTAAATCTAGACTGAACCAAATCCTCAAGAAGATTACTTTTCTCCTTAATGGTAATAGCTCTAGTGGAAAGTGATACCATTAGCTCAACAAAATAATGAAGCTGATCCAGCAACCATGCCAGATTCTCCATAAAGTTATCACCATCAGTAAGTCTCTTTACGCGCTTTGTTTTGGTTTTATCGATTTTATTTTTCTTTAGGGTTTTAATTTTACTTCTATATTCGGTATTTAATATAGTAACTGTCTTAAAATTTTCCAACATAAAAGGAATGTTGCAATTGTATTTTTTCATATCAAGAGAAAAACAAACTATTGGTCGGGCCCTATCGTCTAATTTAAACTTCATAAATAATTCTAAGTTACCACCAGCTATTTTTATTCTATTAAGCTTAGGATGACCTATTCTCACATAGGATAACTGTGAAGTATGAGACCCATCCTGACCCAAACACTCTTCTTTAATTACAAAATTCTTTTTCTTTAATTCTGTATAGATTTCTTTGAGCCATGCGTGTTCCATAAAATACCTTCTTAATTGTAACAACATTGATACCTCTTAGTATATTATAATAACTACTCCTTATAGTCAAGGCCACTGTAAAAAATACTCCATCAACGCTGTTTTAGCCTAAAAAGACCTAAATGGTCTATTGCATCGTGGTATATTGTATCATGTAATAACAGGAGAATAGATATTATGGAAAGTGAAATTTGGGAAGGTTCTCAGTACTGGATAGGCGGGGGTTTAATAATTCTTCTAATTTCTTACATAGCGCTACTTGAAGCGTTCGGTACTCGATTAAAAGAAAAACAAATATTCGTCAGGTTAAAAATACAAAAACTCTTAAAAGACTGTTTTGTTATAAAAACCGATCAAAGTGGTGCGGGTTTTGGAAGTTTCATAAATCGCTTAGAGGCCGGAGATTTCGATAGAAAGCTCTTTCTAGGCGTATCAGAATCACTTCAAGATTATATGATCAAAGATCCTGTTGTTGACCCAGGCGTTATATGCATAGGAACTCAAGGGTCCGGTAAGACAACTACAGGCCTGGGAATACTTACCACTTTGCAAGCATCATCGGCCCACAATACATTTGTTATGATAATTGATTCTTCGGACAAAGGGGCGGGGGATTACAACTTTCTTTTCGATAAAGAAAATGTTGCTACTTGCTTATATGATAAACGTAAACTTGTCGCGGCAATAACTCTAGCCAAACAAGAATTAACTAAAAGATCGAATGCAGCGAGAAATCTAGGTTCTTTCGAGAGATTCATGGCGGAGCAACAAAAAGCAGATATATTGCCAGACGAAAAATCACCAGGAAGTATCTACGAATATGAAGACTTAATGAAAGAAGTTATATCTCGATACAATGAAATATTAGATAAAATGGACAGAAGTGAAGAAGAAAAGATGTTTCTTTTGTGGGTTGCTCAAAAAAACGTTTTTAGGTGGGAAAAAGAGAGAATTAAGTCTTTAAAGCAGTATTGCCAAGAAAACACAAAAGAGTTAAAAGACGAAGTGTATTATTCAGAAGAGTACCCAGGAGAAGCGTTCTTCTTTATGGTGTTTGAAGAATTTCACGCAGTTGTAAATTCAGAAGAAGTTAATTTCCTAGAAAACTGCAAAGTAGAAGGCACAGTTGCTAATCACTTGTTCAATATAGCCAGAACAGGACGTTCATGGGGATTCACACTGTTTCTAATGAGTCAGAGAGCATCTTACACAGAAATCCCCACAGATTTAAAGGCGGGTGTTAAAAATGCCATGGTTCATAAGCTGGGATCATCTAGTGATGCCCAATCTTTTGATTTACCCACAACTGATATTCCACCAATTTTAGGAAGAATAATTACTCCAGAAGGTTTTGTTCAATTTCCTTATTTTACTAAAAAAACAAGAGAGATGCTTTTTAGTAAATACTCTAAGCCGTTTAGCTGTAAACTTTTCAATAAAACACCTCAAGAAATAAGAAAGTCACTATCTGGGAACGGAAGCGATGGAATGGTTGAAACGTTTCCTCTTCAAGAAATTATTCATTCGGCTCACTTATTTAATTTAGAAAAAATAGCTAAAAGAATATTTACTCCTTTCAATATCACTATGCCGGATGACTTGAAGGGCGGTGTTACTATAAATAGGATCGTTATGTGGAATAACGAAAAATATGCGTTGGTGATAAATAAACCCTCCCCAAAAGGAAGAAGATCTTCTATGGGAGGTGGAGATGATAAGTCTAAGGCCAGTCAAATCGAAGATGAAATGAAAATATTAGGCATAGAGAAATTAATGGTTATCTCATTTGAAAATATACCAGCTCCACTTAAATCCTTGGCCTCAATAGCCGCTTCTAAGGATGATCTATTAAGAATAGCAGATATATTGGATAGAAAAGAGGAGTTAGAAGAAAAGGGTATGTACGAGCAATTCTTCAACACTCTTATTTTTGCAAAAGCCCAGAATACAGTTAAAAAGAAGGAAAATAAAAAAGACAGTGAATTTGATGATGACATGGATTTTTTAAGTAGATTTTCTTAAAATCGTGGTATGTCGTATCGGTAGATATTATACACACACAAAGGAGTTAGGTTTTGAAACTAAAACAAAGACTAAAAGAACAAAAAAACAAATTACTAGCAGTTGCGCTCTTGGCAACGTATTCTAGTGGAGCTTTGGCTTTCGGTGAAATTTTAAGTAGTACAACGGCAGCAAATATTGCAAAACCTTTATTTGGTATCGCAGCAGTTACTTCTGGATTTATTGCAGTTGTAAAAATTGTCAATGACACACCTGAGGGCGTAGTAAAGCTAGTTACCGTAACTATAATCTTGGGGGCTATTGCCGCTCAATATAAAGATATTGCTGGAACTGTAATGGGTTGGTTGAATTAATTCATAATCCCCGAGCTAGGGGATTATTACCGAGATAAAATATGGCAACTAGATTTTGTAACATAAAACTCAAAAAAAGAAGAGCTCCAACAGTAAAATTTTTCTTTTTAATTATGCTTACGTCTATGTTGGTTAATACTTATGTTGACCTTGCCAAATATCCTCTTATGTATTTCTCCGGAATGATTCTGGGTGCATTTTTATCTTGGGTTGTGGGCACAGGTAAGCCTATTCAAGCCGCGAGGAGCTTGAGGTTTAATTATTTTAGGCACAACAGATTATCTTCTAACTTTGAGGATAATCACGACTTAATGAAATTAGAAGAAATTAAAAACTTAAAAGGTTTGTTCAAGGAACGAGAACTAAAATAACGAAAGGATTTTATTTAAATACGGGACAAATAATGCAGAGAAAAGGTAGTTCGGAAACAGAATCTTCGATTTTTAGTCAAATACCGATTATCGACGTAAAAAAAGTTTTTACAGATAAAGTTTTTATTTGGAATAACGATGGGTCTATAGGATCAACTATTCATTTCGAAGGTATAAACGATTCTGGTTTTAGAGCTGACGACTATAGAAATAATTACCAAGAAGTAGCAAGAGCTTTAACTAGACTTGCATCAAAAGAAATCTCAATTCAGTTTCAAGTAGTTAGGAACTCTAGAGTTACTGACATTAATAGTCTTCCTCTTAACGTACCAGAGATGCTACACGAAAGAGTAAGATTCTTGGGTAAATTAGTTAATGAGTGTGAAGTATTTAAAAATAATTTTTATATCTCAATTAATAGTTTTCCACTAAAAAGCAAGTTAACACTCAAAGAAAAAATTAATTCTACAGTTAGTACATTTAAATCCCTTTTCGATACAGGATTTGACGAAGATACATTGAATGCAAAATATGCATCAATAAAAAGAAGAATGGGAGATGTTTCAAGAATTGAGTCCCAAATAGTTCTTCTTTTGAATAATCTTGGAATTAAATCCAAAGTCCTAGAAACAAGACAGCAATATTCAGACCTATATAGATCAATAATATCTCCCTCTAAATTTGTCAGATCAGAATTCAAACCCGATGAAGAGGTTTCTTTTAGAAAGGACATTTTTAGAGGTGTAGAAGCTGACGAAATGCCTGATTACTTTGTTTTAGACAATTATTTTCACCAAGTATTTGAGTTAGACTATATTTCTCATAATTATGATTTTGATGAAAATGCAATCTCTAAACTGATAAATGTCCCCTTTGAGCATACTTATACTGTTACGTTTAGATCTTTTGAAAAGAAAGAATCTACTCAGTTAATAAGAAAAGTTATTTCTCAGGATGCCATGAATGCGGCCTTAGGAGAAAAAGGTAACGGAAAAAATGATGATTTAGAAATAGTAAATGATCTCGAGAGAATGCAAGAGGTCGAAGAGCATATGGCAACTACAGGTCAAAATATATTAGAATTCTCTGCAACATTTACTTATAGAAAGAAAATGACACAGTTAAATAAGTACCTAAACAACAGCATGTTAACTATGGATGAGTTTATCTTAGAAAACAAAGAAAACATGTATTATCAAATATTTCAATACTTAGGCGATAGTGAATGGATTTCACCCTACAAGGGACAATGGGATTCTTTTATTTGTACACTTCCGGCAACGAGTAATATACACAGGAAGAAGTTTGAAACAACTTTCGATATTCCGGAAAATATAGTTTATATGCTTCCTTTATTTGGAAGAGGTAGAGACGATATTGATTATTACGGATTTAATCATTTTTTTACTGATGACCTAACCACAGAATATTTTGATATATTCGACCCCGCATTAGATTCTTGGTGTACCTTGATTTCTGGAGACATGGGATCCGGCAAGTCGGTCACTATGAATATTATTATAGCCAACGCGCTATCATCGCTGATGGTTTCAAAAAAAATGCCAATGATTAGATTAATCGATTATGGTGGAGTTACTTCTTCTTTCTTCAAGTTAGTTAAGCTTCTTGATGGGGAGATTATAAATGTATCTAAGTCTAAAAAGCCAAAAATCAATATAATGGATATAAGCCCGAGTGTTTGCCATCCAAATGAACCAAAGATGATTGAATTAATTGAAAAAATAAAACCGGAAATAGACGGTAAGTCAGATGATGAAATTAAAACAATGATATATTCTTATTATGATGGATTATTAGACCATGATGGGATGATCAAAGATAAAGATCGCGAAGAATATTTTTTAGAGTCGTTCGGTATAAGCAACGGACTGTTTACCGACGCTCTTATTTTAAAAAGAGGGGAGTGTATCCCTCAGGGGGACAAACTCCGCTCACTAATGACTAATATTGAAATCATGCTTAGTTCGAACCCAGAAAGACTTAATACTTTTTCTTACGAATTCCAATATGACGACATGTTAACTTTTGTAACCGAGGTTTATAACACAGTTAAGGATAGAGCACCCAAAATAAGGGATATTGTAGCTCTAATTGAAGATTGTTTGGATGAGAACGAAGAAACAGCATTTCACGAAATAGCTAAAAGACTTAAAAAATGGACTATTAATGGTCAATATAAAATGTTCGATAGCGACTCTGATGTAGATCTGAGTAATGATGTTATAATGTTCGATTTATTCGGAGTTAAAAAAGATCCGTTTTTAAATGCAATATACACTAACGTTATTATGGATACAATTTCAACTGATATGTTTGAAAACATGGACAGAGAACGATTATGCCTAATGGACGAAGCTCACCAAGCGCTCGAAACAGAGGGAATTAGGAACACTTTGGTCTCTTTTACTAGACTCTCAAGAAAGTATAAATTCCCAGTAATATTAGCTTCTCAGCTTCCTACCGATTGGTTCAACGCGGATCCTTTGGTGGGAAAAGTTATTGTCTCTCAATCAACGAGATTTATCTTTTGTGGCTCAAAAGAAAAGTTTGTAAGAGATGAGGCAAAGGTCTTGTATGATTTAACCGACAGCGAAGCAGATGCTATCGGCAAGGCCGGAGTTACTTCTGTTGGTGGAACGCCTCATGCTCCAGTATTTTCTAAGTTTTTAATGATAAGTAAGACAAGGAAAAATAGATTAGTAAGTGTATATAGGAATATATTATCTCCATTTGAAATGGAGCTATATTCCTCTTCTAAAGAAGACAACGCGATATTTAGGTTTTATATGAATAAGAGGAAAATGACTGCATTGGATTCTTGTCGATATATAACTGATAAACTTCACGAAAAAGATGAAGATCTAATTGAATACCTCATAGAAGGAAACCACACGGGAGCTCTTAAGAAAATTGGCTATAGGACAACTTAGAAAGGGCCTTACTGTGGTATATTGTAACACATGAAAAAGATATTGATATTATTATTCATCTCCTTACTCATGGCATCTTGTGCAAAAACTGAGGAGGAAGAAAACAAGACAATTTATGTTGTTTGTTCTCAGGAAGACTTTGCAGCAGGGAAATGTTTAAGATATATGGAGAGAAATATATATCTAGCATTCGCAAGTGGCGGGAATCCAAATAAAAATAATATTTTCCAAAAACAAATCGTCAAGGATGTTATGGATGAGGTTGCGTTAAATACAGATCTAGGGTCTGGGTATTTTAACTTTATCGAAATAGATCCCTCTTTTATTGAACCACTTACAGAGGCAACTCAAGCTGGAATGGGATTCAAAAGCTTTATTCAAATATATCCAGATGACGAATTTAATTTATTTGCAGATAAATGGAGCTTTGTTCCGGATCAAAACGCAGTTGTTGTATTGAACTCGGCTAACAAAAGACAGTTCTATATGATCATACGAGCTTCATGCTTTGAAACGAATGATTTGAACTGTACGTCAAACGCAGCAGTAAGTATGGGGGAGACAGGCGCTAAAGCGCTAATAGCGAGACAATTAGCTCAACTCGTTGGTTCACCCTATGACTGTTCACAGGGAAACGAAAATACTATGTGTGCAAGTGCTCCAAGTGAAGATCAGTGGTTAGTTGGAGAAAAAAATAAATACTTTTCGATGTTTAATTCACAATTAGAAACAATTAGATTAAACCCTGACGTATATGATGTCTTTGTGTCGGATACCAACGAGGCCTTATGAGAGACAAGAAGAAAAAACACTTAATTATAAGAATACTTGTCGGAACGCTGAATAAATTCTTATTTTTTCCGGAATATTCTAAATTAAATAAAAACTTAAAGTATGCATATAACTCATTTAATACACCCTACTTTACGACTCAGTTAAAAAGAAACAAGCTCTTAATGAATATAGCTAGGATTCCTTTTATTTGTACAGTGGGTTTTGTATCTCTAAGTTTGTTTAGACTACCTATTCAAGATATTTTTAACCTCAATACAAGATTTGGTCTATTGTTCACAAATCCAGGTCTTATAATAAAAAAACTATCACAGGAACAAGAGTTATTTTTACAATATATGTTCGAGATATCTTTGTTCCTTAGTCTCGTTACTATAATTATGTCTTATATATTGAGAAAAAAGAATAATCTTCTTATTGATAATATCAGATTTTCTAAAAGATTCACAAAGGAATCTGAAGAAGATGAGGGTACAAAAGAGGAGCAAATCTTTCTCAATACTCCAGCGGGAGTTGTCTTTTACCTAGGAGACAGAAGCGTAAAGGATTTAAAAGAAGATAAAAAATTGTGGGAATCAATTAAAATGATCCCTGGAGAATACAAAGAAGATCCATTTAATTCAAAAATTGTCTATTTTGAAAAAGGGTTCGGTCTTGCCGATAAGTACATATACTAAAAGGAAAATATGTTTAATAAAGCCACATTAATAGCAACAACTACTCTTTGCGTTTTTTTTAGCTTTGAGGCTAGAAGCGAAGTCATGACTATATGTCAGAAAAAATACTCTTCGTATTTTAAGAAACTAAAGAATGTTGAAAACTTATATAAACAAAAAAAATTTGAAAAGCTTCACTATACCGCTAGAGAAGATTTTGTTAAAACACATCTTCTATATTCAAAAGATTGTCTCGACAGTAATCCCAGAATAAAATCGGACATACTTTATGGTGACCAATTTTTTAAATCCATAACTACTTCTTACGAGAGAGTTTTAAAAAAATATGGATTTTCTTATCTGTTAAATGAAGAAACTGAAAAAGAATTGGTTGAGCAAGAATTCGAGGTCATTCCTAAGACTAGACTATACGTGGAGAAAAAAGAAACGATAGCTAGCATTCTATCTCATTCAATAATTCCAAAATCTCCTCTTTTAAAATTAGGATTAACAGATTTAAGTCACTTGATAAAAGAAGAAGCTAGAATGATCTCGCTCATAGAAAGAGTAGAGAAGACAAAAACGGTTAGAGACTTAGTCATTAAGAAAATTAACACTATAAACAAAAAAGATTCACTCAAAGAACTCGAAGAAGATGTCTTAATTATTGAAGTTTATTAATAATTGCAGGTGTTTTTTGTGGTATGTTATAACTAACCAGAACAAACACCGCAAGGGCAGTAATGAATAAAAACAAAGTAAAATTTAATGACCAGTCTCAATCGAGAGTTAGTATCGCTGCTTCAACAGAAGAAAAATTGCAGTTCGAAAAAATAATAAAATTAACCCCGAAAGAAATATATACAATACTGGAAGATTCTATAATTGGACAAGAGGAAGCTAAAAGAACCCTGTCCATAGCGCTAAATGATCATATTAAAAGAAGTTTTTGTTCAGAATCTTTATCTGACAGTATCCCAAGCAACAACGTATTTATCATCGGTCCTTCTGGTAGCGGGAAAACGGAATTAGTTAGGACTTTGTCGAGAAAAATTGGTCTACCTTTCGTTGATTACGATGCGACTAGACTATCTAAAGCGGGATACGAGGGAGAGAGTATAAGTGATATTTTTCAATCTCTCATTTATAAATCATCTGGAAATGTAAAATTAGCAGAAAAAGCAATCGTCTTTATAGATGAATTAGATAAAACATCGTCTATGTATGACAATAAAGGTGTTGGAACTATTCAAGTCCAGAACTCGCTACTCAAGGTGTTAGAGGGTACAGATGTAAAAGTCACTTATAAAAAAGAAACTCTTTATATAAATACTAGAAATATTTTATTTGTTGCTGGAGGCGCATTCAATAATCAAAATGCATTTGAAAAAACTTCGAAATCAGCATTGGGTTTAAATAAGACTAAGTCTCAAGGTGTTGAAATTGAAAAACATGAGCTTTCAGGCTTATTAATATCATTAGGAATGGATAACCAGTTAATAGGTAGATTTTCTTCCATCACTCGAACTCATAATCTAAGTAGAGAAGAAAGAATAGAATATCTAGAAAACGGAAATCAAACTATAATTCACAAAACAAAAGTAAAAATGCTTCTCAATGGTATTACTCGACTGGATTTCACTAAAGAATTTATAAACATGATCGTTGATAAATCTATGGATCTCCAAACAGGAGTTCGAGGAATTCACTCACTTGTCACTCAACATACGGCGGACATACTTTTTCACACAAAAACAAATACATCAAAAGTCACATTGCTAAAAGAGGGTTTTGTCATAGGGACATCTAAAAAGCTAATCAAATACTAAGGAGTAGTATGAAAATACATAACCATGATGATTTTTTTGCCAAGCTAGTTTCTCACGTTACATTGGAAGGAGAAATTGCAACTATTGAGATTATACATCCAAATTCAAAAGAAGTGTTAGCAAGCACCCAAAAAAAAGTAAAAGATTATGACGAAGCTTTAGATATAAGTAGAAAGCTAAAAGAGTCATATATGGACGTAAAAACAGATATTCAAATGCCAATTAAAAAGGGAAATTCTAATGGGAAATCTAAAAAATAGAATAAAGAATTTAATGTCTAATCTTTTTCGAAAATACCTACTACCTGTCTTACTCCCAATGTCTTTCATTTGCTCTATTTTTATAATATATCAGTTAAGCGACAAAATCATAACTGTTTCGGGCATATGCGGGACTACCGAAAACCTCACTACTCTGAAAAAAAGTCTAGTCGTTTTAAAGAAGGTAGATAGGGTCAATAAGTCAATCGTGCTTTCTGAGATCATTGGTGGGAGAAAAAACCTTAGGTGTCAACTGGAAAATATTGAAATTAAGAGTCTTATATATAGGGCTTTAAAAATATCTGAACTTATTCCCGAAAAAGACTTTATTTTAATCGATAAAAACGAAACTCTGATAGCTCAGGTTGCCGAATTAAAAAAGGACATTGGTTCTTATATCGCGATGACGGGTGAGTGTAGTGATAAAGACTACCATAGAGATGTTTTTTATCTGACAAATACCAGAATAAGAGGAAGTATGTTGTACTTGGAATTAACAGACTCGAACAAAAAAACTATTTTGTGTGAATACAGTGATCAAATAATTTATAATATAGTTAGTAAAGAGTATTACGTTGACTATAAAATCAAGAACAATAAATCATTATTCGGTGAAAATATTGTATTTTCAAGCAGAGCTTGCGTGAGCGAAGATAAGGCCTATAGGAATTTATATAGACTAGGAGCGACTGTTCTACAGCAGACAGAGGAGCACTTAATACTCTCTGTTCCCAAAATCAAAGCCAATCTAAAGTGCAAACTTGACGATATTCAAGAAATATCACCTGTTGCCAAGGGTTGATCCAGATAAAAATACTCCTTTTTGTGGTATGTAGTTACATATAAAGTCATCTACCACAAAGGGGGAATCGTGGAAAATGATACAAAATTAAAGAGTAATAAAGAAATCGACAACTCAAAAAAAGAGAACGAATTCGCAATTCAAGAGATACTTAAAGACGATCTAGGTAGAGAAAAATTCCAGGGGATAGAAAGAGCTTTCATTGCTGTGCTTATAGCGCTTTGTCTATTTTTCATCGGCAGAGGTATTTCTCTGAGAAATGACACGGAAATCACTGTATTTAAATGCCCTAGTCATCATAAACAAGATAGTACTATTAAGCTCAAAAGAATAAATAACTTTTCTTCGGACGAATTTGAGGACGAAATAAGATCTCTCATTAGAAAGTATGTTCAAGCTCTTTATCCAAAAAATGAAAGAGAAGCTCTTGAGTACTATAAATTTATAACTCGACATACCGTAGAGGGTAATTTGAGAAGTCAGTATCTCGCGTACATCAAAGATTTTCCAAAAATTAAAAGACAATTCAGACAAGGTAAAATAGTCGAGTTCTTCCCTGTCGATAGCTCAAAATACCAGATTCATAAAATCAATAATGAATTGGAGTGGGTTTTTGAAATTGAAGGATATATGAACAATAGGCAAGATAGATCTCGAGATGATAGAGGAATTGTTACTCTCAGATTTAACGTCATGCTAGGAAAGGCAAATAGCGAAGGATCTTATTCGGGTTTATATGTTAAAAAATACAGTATTCTTCATATGGAAGATGTTGTTGCAAAGGATATTAAAGATGTTAAAGAAAACTAAAATAATATTTTTACTATTGATGGTTAGCAATTTATATGCAAGCGACTTCATTAAGAATCTTACTCCTGAAGAGCAGTCAATTTTAAATTCAATTAAACATAAAGATATCAGATTAAGCAGTATAAAAAGTGCAACAAATGAAGATGCTCCAGACAGAATTAATTCGAAGCTAAAAGTATATACCGATAGCAATAGAATAATCAGAGTTAAAATGAGTGTCAATGACGAAACGATCGTCAAATTTTGCTATAAATCCTCGGTGATGATTGAGTTCGGCGATTCTATGTCTAAACTTGAAAATGTAGAAATATCTAATGATAAAATAGTTCAAGCAAAGATGTTAAAGGGCAACAAAAGTATCATGATAGGGTTAACAGAGAGCATAGAGAAACTAACAGGGGAAACTGGGTCTGGACTTGGCGGAAACTGGGAGACAACTATGTGGGTGGAGAGATCTTCGGACAAGCAAGATTATGTTTTTAAACTACTTCCAGAAAAATGTCCCACAAGCGGATTAATGCCATACCCGTCTAAAATAATAATTGAAGACAGAGAGGGTAATAACACTCAAGAAGATAGAATATTGCTTCCAACAGATTATATTGTTGAATTGACCAAAGGTACTCCAAGGTTAAACAATAAAAATTATATTAAAGTAAACGGGTTTACAACTAAACCTAATTCCCTTTGGCATTCACTAAGTATATCAGTAGGTCACAAGGATCCCCCTACTAATATCAAGCAAAAAGGAAATGATTTATTCATCAAGAAACCTAAGTTTATATTTCTTGATTCGAATAAACAATTCCTAATTAAAAGTAGATCAGAATTTCTAAGCACTCAATCTCTATTAGAGACAAACAAAGAGCTTAGACCAACTTCTAGATTTAATATAATGATCGAACTCTCTAAGAAATATATATTCGAAAAGAAGTATATTTATATGATTCTACAACATGAGGATGAAAATTATCATCAATTTGTAAAAATTCCAATTAAGAAGTTATTTGAAAAACATGCAAATAAAATAGAGGGGAAGTTATAATGCTTAGACGATTTACGAAACTAATCAAAAACCTGTTTGAATCTACAGAAGCTAAGATTAAAAATTTCTCAGACAACAAATTAGCAAAAAAAGACACTAGAAAAATTACTACTCCACAGGGGGCCAGATCTATTGTCACGATAGCCGCAGTATGCCTTCTTCTTTCATACGGAGTAATTTTACTCACTGAGAGTAGCGAAGTTGTTGGAAGCGGTATTAACAAGCTAGAAGAAGAAAGCAAAGTAAAGTTTGGTATATCAGAAATGGCAAGAGTTGCGAGGGTTGAAATAGGAGACCCTTTGGAGGAGCTAACTGCCGATAGGGTGGAAGTTACAGAAGAAGATATTTGCGCAGATCTTCTTGCTAAAGTAAAAGAAGGAACAAAACTTAACTCTTACCAAAAACCTCTTTTTGATGATTGTATGAACTCAGGTAATTACAGTGATTTAAGCGCAGACGAGAGAAAGATATTAAAGATGTTATCGGATCCAAAAAACGTTCTTTCTGACCTAGAAAAACAAGCCCTTTTGAATGCTCTAAACGGCGATGAAGATGCAATGAAATTAGCTCAAGCTCTATTGAGTGACGATCCAAATGTAAGAAAAGCTGCTCAAATGATATTAAATAACCCCAACATGAGTGACGAATTAAAACAAGCTTTGTTAGATGTAATCAGTGGAAAAATAACTGACCCAGATTTAATTAACGCTTTGCTATCGGACGACCCAGATTTAGTAAAGCAAGCCCTTGAATACTTAAAAGAAGAAAATCCAGAATCTAAAAAAAATATTCTCGATAAAATAAAAAATAGATTAAAGCAAAAAAGAGGAGATATTAAAGATCCTGGCGAAATAGACAAACTTACTAACAAAGAAAAGATAGAACTTGTTCAAAAGATAAAAGACAGAATAAAAGAAAGAGCTCTAGAGATAGCCAAAAAAGAAGAAGAGCTAAAAGATCTTAAAAAGAAACTAAGAGACATGGGCATCTTTGATAAAATTGCTAATGATGAGCCACTAAATGCTGAAGAGCAAATTATTTATGACGAGTTCTTGAAGACATCTAGCGATCTAAGAAAACTAAAAAATGAACAAACTAAAGATTTGATATTGTATAAAGAACTGATAAGTCAAATCAAAGACAATCTAGGGAAACTTGGATTCACGGGAATATCCTCAGATGGTTTTTATGAAGAAATGTCAGGACTTATGGACTCAGGAAAATCTCTAACTGATAAACAGATTGATGACTTCAACCAAAGAAATAAATCACCTCAAAAAATTGTAGATGATAATGGTGACGAAGTGGAAATTGCTTTATATAAATTTATTCAAGATAAGCTTAAAGCAGCTCATAATGAAGATAACTTCGAAGACTCACTAATAGATAATTTATCTCCACTTGCACTTAAGGACTCCAAGGTGAAAATAGATGGATTGAATGTCTGGTCAAGAAACCTTCTTGATGGATTTGGGTTACCTCTTGATCTTAGAATACCAGTATCACTGGAGACATCTATCTATGTTTCTTCAAAGGCCCCAAATGGCAAAAGAGTTGTATTTAGATTTTTGGATAACGTAATGAACCCAGAAAATGATGAAGTTTTAATACCAATTGGATCTAAAATAGTAGGTAAAACTGGTGAATTTGATGAAAATACAAAATTAATCAGCATAGTAGATTTAAATGTTGTTGGAGTTGGGGGTGAAAAAATAGAAATTGCTTTCGACGTAATGACGGCCAACGGGTATACAGGTATTCCAGGCGGCGTTAAGTCCACGCGTAAAGAAAAAATAACAGCGGCAGTATTAGCTCAATTTGCATCATCTATGACTGAATACTTCTCGTTAGTAGTTGAGGATCAAGTTCTCGCAAACGACAACCTAGATCCAACGGCGGCCATTGCCGCTGGAGGGTTAAATGGTGCTGCCAGAGGTATCGATAGACTAAGCGAAATGCTTGTTCAAGACTTTCAAAATGCTCAAAGTATATTTTATGCCCCGAAGGGTATGAAGTTAATACTCACTCCTAAATAGGAGTTAGGTATCAATATGATTCATCCACTATTTGTAATTTCCCCGATAACGAATAGTGGATGTTTCTTTAACGAAGTTATCTTTTAAATGTAGTTATATAGATTTTTATTGGCTGAAAGCTTAGTTATATGGCATTTTTTACAATAAAAGTATTCTTTTAAGTCTTTATAATTATTAAATTATATCATTTTATTTAATTGTGCGCAATTCTCGCCTTGAGCGGTATATTATATCGTGGTATAATACATACTGGAGGTCGGAATGAAAAATTTGAAAGGATTATTTAATTTAGCATACGTGAGTGTCTTTGCTCTTGTATCTGCTTATATTATTCAATCTTTTTTAATTAATAGAAATACGCAATCTTTTCTATCTGATTATGATCTGAATTTTAATTCAAACAAGCTAATTGTTATAGCTATATGTTATATTTTTACCGCTATTTATAGCAAGTCTCAAAAAAGAAGATTAATTATATTAATAGCAAATATATCAACTGTGGGTTCCGCTTACATAGATTCATCGCCGTATAGTCAGATTTTAACCTGGGTGTCTTTCGTTGCAATTGGTAGCTTTTACTTGCTTATTGTTTTAGATCTTTTTAGCTCAGTTTTCTCGATATTTAAAGTTAGAGCTCAAGCCTTTAAAGCGAAAAAAGGAATTGTTGATCCAACCTCCAAGTCGTTTTACTCCTCGGAGGCATGGAGAAAGCTAAGACCAGTTGTTTTCTCAATGTATGGACACCAATGCATGAATCCTCGTTGTGGGAATAAAGAGGAATTACAAGTAGATCATATTAAACCTAGAAGTAAATTTCCTCACTTAGCACTTGATTTAAATAATCTCCAGATCTTATGTGGTCCATGTAATAGAAAAAAGAGTAATGTTGAGATTACCGATTATAGATAACCTAGATACCGACTGATAATTGTCTAACCTCTCTATTGAAGTTAACAACCTCTAGATCACCATTTTTGAACAACTTTAAGAATAAAAGTAAGTTACCGGGTTGAATAATTGGACAATCTACTGATACGTTATTTGACACGATTGTGGCCGAAATATAATATGAAATATTATTGACTACGACATCTTCCCCTTCCTCCGTAGATTGGATATCCGAACTATCGTCTCCCTCATCCTCTAAAAATTTATCGTATATGGTGAATATAGAGTAAGGTGTTTCTTCGAAATCCGAAGTAACTGATGAAGCTGATATTAATTGAGTCTCAAAATCGCCCTCGCTTAGTAATTCGTAGGTGTATTCCACACTTCCACTACATAGAGTTGGAGAAGTTTCTTGATAACTTTGGTAATCAATTCTGATTGAGTTATCTTCAATTACATAATCTTGATTTCCGGTTACTTGGAACCAGTTGCTAGTTACTTCTAGTTCTCTGTATTGTGAGACTCTAAAAGTTGAACCCACCAATTCAAATGCAAAACTATCGTCTTCTTCTGTTTTGGCACAAGAAAAAGTAGTTAAAAATAAGAGGAGCAAGTATATCCTCTTCATTTATTTTTCTTCTTGCATCTTTTCCACGACACGATCAACAATTTTGTCTATGTCGAGATCAACTGGCTTAGATTTAACTTTCTTTAATTTTTTATACATTTTAGCGTTTCTAAGAAATCTATCATTATATTTCTCAAATTCTGCTGATACAACGCCTCTAATTGTGTCTCTATAGACGGAGTAATTTTCTTTAGCTATCTGGTCGTTTTCTTTAACTTGGTCCTTTATCTCGTTGGCCAGGTCATGAATCTTCTTATTAACCGCATTATCATCAACTCTTTGCTCTCTAGTTGCGTACTGATATACGCCGATACCGACACAAGTACTTAAACCAGCAGACAAGGTTGATTGATCTCCAAGAATCATGGATGCTCCTATCGCTGCGACACAAGGAATAACATAGTTTTGAGTTTCCTTACTCATGTACTCCTCTGAATCAAAAGCACTAGACTGAAAGGATAATATAATTAAAGGTAAGCAAATTAGTATTTTTTTCATTTTTTAGTCCCCGTAGATTACTTTACAATATTTTAAGTCAATAGATTCCTCTTTATAAACAGAGTGATCGATTTTGCATATTCTTGAACTCTCTTGACAGTTATTAGATCTACTCTCAAGAACATCTTTACTGCTTCCAGATTTTTCTTTTTTATACGTGCATTCCAGCAACCTTTTTCGACACTCTCTTACTTGAGAATCATAAAGTTTACTGTAAGTGGCATAGACACATCTATTTGTTATATAGTCGAAAACAAAGTCGTGATGATAATTTTCTCCATCTATAACGAATCTCTTTTTTAAATATTTCGCATCAAAGTTAGGATTTGCTAATTTCTGGGTTTTTGAAAATTTAACTAATTCATCGTGATTAAGTGAGCTAGTTAGCCAAAAAAGATGATCACTTCTAAAGGACAATTCTCTATTTAATATTTTCTTTAAGATAATATCCTTGTCCACAGGGGTTCCCGAATAAGCGCAGAAAGAAAAAATTAATAACGATATAAATAGCCTCATCCTAATCTCCAATGATTTTGTCTTGACCAGGAATATATGGCTCGATTGCAAAGGTTCCAAGTTGCCATGATCCATTTTTCAATCTCTTAGTAGGGATAGCTCTTTTTCTGAATTGTATGGGAGTTCCTTCTACGCCAAGAGTATTATTGATATTTTGTTGAAGTAGAACTTCGTCAAGCTGAGTTTGTAAAATGTTTATTTTTTCTTGATAGTCTTCAGCCGCTTCGTCAGCAAAAAATTCCTTCATTGCGTAACCAATCGAGCCTCCAACCAAACAACCAACCATTAATTCCTGAGAATCAGCACCTTCTATAGTTAGATAGTTAGCTCCTCCAACTAGGGCGCACCCAGTTGTGATCTCATTAACCCAACCTCCCGCAAAGGAAGAAGTAGATATTGTTAAAAGTAGTGTCAAAAGTATTTTATTCATTTAAAATCCCCATTATTCTTGTTTCGTATTACTAAGTTATAATATACCACCGTTTGAAGTTGATTTTATTCAATCAAAAAGCCTTTCCTTTTGATTTTTTCCATTAAAAGATCTTTTTTGTAGTAATCAACATCTTCAACTTGTTGATAGGAGACATAGAATCCATCAGGATTAACAGTATCTCCTTTAGAGTTAGTTTCAGATCTATCCATTACTATGGTTAACCAAATACGCTTAAATCCCCATAGACTATGATTTTCGTTGTTATATTGCCTATCCCCAGTAAGTTGAAACTCACCAAGAACCGTCACATGAAATATGTCTGTATATTTACTCTTTATAATGGATTCAATAGCATTAATATTAAAAAGAAATCCGCAATTACACTTTTTGAGTCTAATGTATGTACTCTGACTATTAGTATACTTTCTCATGTTTTCAGCCTTGGCTGTCCCTTTTGAATATAATACTGATTTTTGAAGTGGCTCTTGTAAATAGGCAGTTGCTCTTCTCGACAAACTCGAAGGTCTATGAAAATCAACTATCTTCTCGTTGTATGTCCAGTGAATATAATCTTCTACAAAATTAAAAAGTCTAGAATCCACATCTTCGTGCGTCGAGCTTGGCAGATAAGGTATCATTGGATAGGCGACCGTGTTTTCTGGTCTACAGTATCCTTCTTTTCGATTGTCTAGCCATTTTACTTCGCTTTCGACCAAAAAGAAAAAACAGGCGAAGACTCCAATAATCATCATTAAGTACATTTTGATTCTTTCAATTAAAAATTGAGACGATTTGTAATCCATAATTATTTCCCCGTTATTTCTTTAATTATTTTTGTTATACTGTTGTAATCTTTTGTACCAAGTTCTACCTTTATTCCTGCATCGTCTAATTTAAAGATGTGTTTTTTTATAAAATACTCATACATATTAGGATGGATTTGGTCGAAATGTTCTCTCTTTTCAAGTTGAAACATCTCAGGATCAACTATGAAACTTGATATATATTTACTTAAATCAAATTCTAACAATAGAATATTGGATTCCTTTAACTTCATTGACTCCGGTAATGTTTTATTTGTCTTTGATATATTAAGAGAATATATTCTTCGGGCCATATTCTTAGTTGATTTTTGAAGATAACTAGCAAACAACTTTGCTAGTGTTACTAAATCTTTGTTCAGATCACTTGCGATTCTTACGTGTTCAAAAGCTTTAACTCTTGAAATATCAAATGTTTTTTGACATCTATCAAAGTATTCGTAAGCCTCACCATAAATTTTTTCAAGCGAATATTCATATTCACTAAGTTCCGATGCTGTAAAAATAGAGTATTTTTTTAAAGTGTTGAAATAATAACTAGGGAACCATGCAAAGCAATTCTCCCTTAGATATTCTCTTTGTTTTGGAGTTAGCTTTATCTTAGGAAGAACTTCTATCTTCGCGTTAACAGGTCTAGAAATGTATTTATCAGTTTTATAATTATCAAACATAATAGGGACATACCACGATATGTTGTAAAAAATTCAAAATATCAGAGAGCAAACTCATTACTCATAATCTGTTTGCATTGGTCTTAAATATGTGGTAGATTATAACAACTAATAAACATAACCAATAAAAGGGAGTACCCATGGCCGTTGTAAAAAAGAAAAAAAGTAAAAAAGATTCTAAAAACTCAAAAAGTGGTTCTAATAATAGTTCTGATGTGAATTTATCAATGGCAAACAGTCTTTTGAAATCCTTTGGAAGTCTAAAAGTATATACTAATGAAAATCAACTAGCTCCAGTTCAAAAAATCTCTACAGGTTTGATAGAACTTGATGATATGCTTGGAGGAGGGATTCCAGAGGGAAGAATTGTTGAAATATTCGGTCCTGAATCATCAGGTAAAACATCTTTGACTTTGTCTATTGCAGCTCAATATCAAAAACTTGGCAAAAGAGTAGCGTTTATAGATGCAGAACAAGCTCTAGATGTAAATTATTGTAGGGCGGTAGGTTTCGATGATAGACAGGCCTTAATAATTGAACCAGAAGCAGGTGAAGATGCTTTAAATGCTGGACGCGCAATCGTTGCTTCTGGAGAATACGATTTGTTAATCGTTGATTCTACTGCCGCTATTGTTCACAGTAAAGAGCTTGATGGAGAGATTGGTGACAGCCATATGGCACTAAGAGCTCGCCTAATCGATCAATTCGTAAGATACGTAAATCCTCAAGCGAAACAAAATAATTGTACAGTCCTAGTAATTTCTCAGCTAAGAGCAAATCCAGGAGCCGTAGGTCATCAGTCGAAAACCAATGCCACAGGCGGTAACGCTTTGAAATTCTATTCTTCTGTAAGATTAGATGTAAGAAGGATTGGATCTTTTAAATCTGGAGAAACAATCATCGGAAACGACGTAAAAGTTAAGGCCGTGAAAATCAAAACTGGGGGATCTCAATTTGATGACCGTGTAGTTTCGGTAAGATTTGGTCAAGGTTATTGTAAATACTATGATCTAATAGAAGTTGCCTGTAAAGAAGGTATCATTCAAAAGGCCGGAGCTTGGTTTAGCAGAAACGGAGAACAACTTGGACAAGGTAAAGAGAAACTAAGAACAAGTTTAATGGTAAATACAGAACTATTTGAATCAATAAAATCTGAAATCTTCACTAAAAGACAAGAGAAAAAAGAAGAGATGCAAAGAATTATTGATGGTGTTGAACCACAAGAAGATAAGCCCGTTGATGCTTCTCATGAGGTATCTCAGGACGCTCCTCAAGAGGAACTTGTCTCTTAATGGAAGCTCTCGAGTTTAACCATAGAATCGAGATAACTAGCGCTTCAACAGAAGAATTAGATATTATCAAGAAGGCCTGTAAAGTTCAGTTTTACAGGTACAGCTCAGGTAGAAGAATCCATGATAGAACCGAAAATCTTTTATACAAAGAAGACGGAAACTATTATTTCCCTCCTGGGTTACTTGATTTCATAGCCAGTAAGCTAGAAAAAATCGGAGCAGATATATTTCTAGATGATCATAGATCAGAACCCATGAGACATTTAAGATTGAAATCGAAAACATCTAGACCAGAGTTGTTTCCAAATCAAAAAAACGCATTAATAGAAACTGACAAAGAAGAGAACAATCAAGGTTACATCACTTCTATTATGGGTTCAGGTAAATCTAGAATTATAGAAGAGATAGTCATTCAGAAGTCTTGCAATACTCTAATAGTTGTTCCTACGGAATCTATTCGCGATGCTATCTATGAACAGTTATTGGAAGTAGTTCCAAAGAAGTTAATCTCGACTAAAGTACCAAAAGAAGAGGACTTTTTTTCAGTGAAAGAAATAGTTAATAATCATGATGATTTTGTTCCAGAAAGAGTTGAAGATAAATACTTACTCGATAAGGGATTTAAAAAATATGGTGGCAATTGGTACAAAGTAGACAAAGCTAAAAACGAGCTATCTCTTAGAGAAAAGAAAAAAGAAGAAAATAAAGAGAATAAAAAGAATAAGCACAATATAGTAGTTTGTTGTTACCACTCGCTCAGGGAAGCCTCATTAAGCTTTTTACACAACGTAGAGTTGTTTATTTGTGACGAAGGTCATACGGCCAGAAACAACACCATTAGGAGTGCGTTATTAAATATGCCTAATGCACACTATAAGTATTTTCTATCTGCGACGATGTGGGCAGATCTACAGGAAGATATGATGCTTCTTATGTCTGCAATTGGAACGAATCACGTATTCGAAGAATTACCAATGGATACATTAAAAGCAAACAGAGTTGCAAAGCCAGAATATATCGAAAAAAGATCCCCTGTTCCTTCTCATCCAATTGGTAAATGGAAGAGAAACAGTAAAAATAGCGAGTCTAAAATAATACATAGTAAAGACTTTGATACTACGGTTAAATTAGGCTTAGTTGGCAACTCGACTAGAAATGATGATGTTTGCGAGACTGCCATTGAAGAATTTATGGAAGGAAACAGAGTCCTTATTTGTATTAATGAAGAAGTTCATGGTCATATATTAAGGGATATATTGACTGAAAAATGGAAACAAATACAAGTTAATAAGATCTATGGCTTAAAATCGAAACAGCTAATCGAAAAACTTAAAGAATTAGGAATGGAATATCCTCAAGATGAACCTATTGAAAACCTAAGATATAACTTAATTCAATATCTTGAAAAAGATTTTGATCCTGGGTATATCTTTGGGCAAGAGAGTAAAGCTATAAAAAAACAGTTAATACTAGAAACATCTTACGGCCATGACGCATGTATAACTATAGGCACGAGCGCTGTTGGTATAGGTGTTGATACCAAAAATATCAATGTTGTCTTACTTGTCGATGTTAGAAAATCATCAACTAGAACGATACAGGGAATAGGTAGAGGGTCCAGAATAAAGAATTTCGAGGACCAGGAAAAGAATTATAACTTCAGAGTTTATAATTGGCTAGATTGGTTTCACCCCAAACTAATGGAGCATTCTAGAAAGAGAGAAAGAATGTTCAAAGAGTATTTCCTAGGTGAAGAATCCATAACTAAGAAGAAGTGGAGTAAAGTCTATTAATTATTATTTTTTCAATAAAGTTAATATAAATTCAAACTATTCCAGCAAGTTGTGAGATTTTTTTTAGAGACACCTATCTCGTTCGTCTTAATCAGGAACCTCTAAATCTCTGATTTCTCTAGGATCATGAGCATGAAGATCAATGTTGTCATATCTATTTGAAGACTTAACACAGCCTGTATGCCGAACAATATCTTTACATGTCCATCCAAGCTCCTTGTGTTTGTTTAAGCGAGTAGAACAAGAAACAAGTGTGACAAAAGTAGTTAGTAGGATTAAGTATTTAAATATATTCATTATTTACCTCTCTTAAATTAAACATACCACGAATGAGTTCCTATCCTTTTATTAAAGAGGCATATAAAACTCTTTGGGTTGTCCATGGGGCATGTTAGTCGCAATTCAAAGCAATAAGGAAATATCAAAAAAATACTAAACAATATTACTCTCAAGCGTGGTATGTGTTAATACAAGATACAATACATCGGGAGTTTTATGACTGAAAAAGAAATAAAGAAAATTATAAATAAGCTTAGTAGGTACTTCAAGAGTTTTATTAAGGCCAACTCTAAATACCCTACGCTAGATGACTTGACTGAAGCTTTTGACATAAGTAAAACAAAGTTAAGGTACAAAGGAAATAGAAAATATTCTATCTGGGATAGACTTAAAAAAAATCATAAAAAAGAACTGTCCATTGCAGTAGCTATTGCAGACGAGAACAAAGACAAAATATTAAAAATTAACCTGGAAAAAGTTATTATTAAGTTTGTTCTTGTAAATTCAGTATTTCCCTCTAGAAGGAAAATATTAGAACTAGCAAAAATTTCCAATCATAGTTTTTTAACCTTTCTTGAAAGACAACCCAGTTTTATCTCTTCTATTAAGAAGCATAACGAGATAAAGGATCATCTTATATCCAATAAGGTTCAGGGTGTTGCTACAAGAAGATTACAAATTGAGAAAGTTGTTTTAAAGGTACTCAATAAGAACAATGCTGTTCCGACTCTCATGAATATGGAAGAAGAGAACATTTCTCGACCAATGATAAGGAGTGCATTCGGATCTATATTTAAACTTATTGAACATACGGAAAAAAAATTTCCACTAGAATATTCAGTGGCAAAAACAAGAAAAGATAAATTCGAAAAAGATAGAAAAGAAAAAAAATTAGAAATGGCAAAGGTTTATTATGATCTAGCTATAAAATTAGAAAGATACCCAAGTGGAAAGGATCTATCTAGAGTTGGACTCTCTTCATCTGCTATATATAAATATTTCTTCGGGATAGCTGGAATGAAAGACTTTGTAATAGCTCTTTATAGTAAGCATAAACTGAAAAAGGTTCATGACATAGATGATTTAGTTAATGATCTTAGATTACTTAAAACAAGAAAAAATATCAAAAAATTCAACAGATTTGTTGTCTCTAGCATAGGGACAGGATCTCTAGATAAGGACTTTTTAAAGTCTATATACAATTACTGTGAAAAAAACAAGGCAAGATTATTGCTTGTTCCGACTGAGGTTAAATTCGATCAGATTGACTCCGATATCCTAGGAGAATATGTAAAAGGCAACCTTGATATCGTATTTGAGGAAGTTAAACTTTGTTCTAATTTGCATATTAACTCAGTTAGAATCAACGAAAAAGTTACGAACCCGACAGCGGGTATCTCGAGATATCAAAAAGATAATTCTTCGTTTGTCTATGCTTCTCCAAAGCAGACAATTACATCTGTAGCAGTAAAGAAAAAGGGTCATCCTAGATATTTAATGTCTCCAGGATCAATAACTGAAGAAAACTATATGAATGACCCCTTATTTAAGAAAAAAAGAAGACTTATGGCAGAGAATGATCACCTAGAAGGTCTAATGATTTTCGAAATAGAAGGTGAGGACAGATGGTATATGAGACAAAGCCAGAAAAATTTAAAAGATAGTTCGTTTCCAGATATGGGCGTTAGATACTTAAAAAACGGAAAATATAAAATTGATAGTCCAGAAGCTTTTGTTATGGGTGATCTACATTCTTCTGAAAAGCACGAGGACTGTTTCCAGACATGGCTTAATATAATTAAAGGCTTAAATATTAAATCTACTATTATGCACGATATCTTTGATGCCAAAAGTATCAACCCGCATGAGAAGAATCAGTTAACTAAGTCATTATCTCTTACTGTAGAAAAAGACGATCTCTTAAGTAATGAACTCATCACTTTAGTTAGCGACCTGAATAGAGTTTCCGCAGTATGTGATAAGACTTATATTGTCGATTCAAACCACGATGACATGCTTCAAAGGGCATTCGATAGTGGATTAGTCTGGAGAAACCCTAGAAATGCTATTTTAGGATCTCTACTTCAGCCTTACAGTATTATTCACAATTTAAAAGATGATTACTCGGAAAAAGAAATATTAAGTCTACTTTCCGATGCATTAAAAATGCCGAGCGATGTTGTTAAAAAATATATTCCTGCAATATCAAACGGGAAAGGTATTTTGGAATACGCTTGCGAATTATACGGACTTGATGCAAAGAAAAACAAGGTTGACTTCTTAAACTTAGATTCTTCTTTAATAATTGGCGGTTTCGAATTAGGAGACCATGGACACAAGGGCAGCAATGGGGCAAAGGGTTCACCTGTCTCTGCTGCAAGCTCTTTTACCAAAAGAATTTCTGGCCACACCCACACAGAATATCAATTCAACTACGTTATATCGGTAGGACACACCTCTAATGATCCTAGGTATGCCAGAGGTGGAGCAAGTAGTTGGTCAAGAGCATCCTCGATAGTTTACTCAAGCGGAGAGGTTCAATCAATCAGATACATCAATGGAAGAGTTAGGTCCACTAAAGATGCTTTTTTACCAAAAGAAATCTCTTATAAAGATAAAGATACCGTTAAAGAAAAAAAGAAAAAGGTGGCATAATGATAATTATATTTGTTTCAGGGTTTAAGTTTTCAGGAAAGGATACTTTTTCTAATTTTGTGAAAGAATATCTCGATAAAGCGGGACAAAAAAATAAAATCGTTCATCTTGCCGACAAATTAAAAAATTCTTGTTCAGAGCATTTCAAATTATCTAATAAATATATGTTTGATCCAGATCTAAAAGAAATAAAATTTCCTAGGCCTATGACAATGACTAGAAATATTGCCGAAGCTATCTTGGATGATTTTCAAGAGGGTTCTGGAAAGGAATTTGCAGAAAAACATATCGGGAAGAAGTTTAGTAATCCAAGAGAAATCATGCAATATGTAGGAACAGAAGTTCTAAGAGATTTAGATGAAATGACTCATTGTAAACACCTAGAAAAAGATCATTTAATCGACGAGGAGACAGTTTATATTGTCGCAGATCACAGATTTAAAAACGAGTCAGAATATTTCAAAAAGAATTACACAACTGAGACTTACTTTATCACGAGAAAAGAAATGATTCCTGATAAAGAAGGTGATTTGCATATTTCAGAGAGGTCTATGTTCGAGATAATGAATACAAGTTGCCGCGTAGCTAATGACAAGTCTATGGAAGATCTTCGAGAAGAAGCGAGAGATATAGCTAGGTGTTATGTTGCTTATAAACGAAATGCATAATAATGGTATGCATAACTAAATAATAGAAAGCAAGGAGTTTTCATGAGTGTAAATAAAGTAATTATATTAGGTCGTTTAGGCCAAGATCCAGAACTAAAGCACACGCCTTCGGGAGCCGCAGTTTGTAACTTTTCTTTAGCCACTTCAGAATCTTGGAGCGATAAAGCGACCAACGAAAAAAGAGAAAAAACAGAATGGCATAAAATTGTTGTATGGGGAAAGCTTGCCGAGCTTTGTAAGCAATACCTATCAAAAGGAAGTCAAGCTTACGTTGAGGGTAGTATCCAAACTAGATCTTACGATGATAAAGATGGTCAAAAGAGATATATAACTGAAATAAAAGCGACGAGTGTTCAATTTATAGGCGGACAAGCTCAAACAGAACATTCGAATCATAATCAGAAGCCATCAGCGGATCATGAAATTAACGATTCAAATACTTCTTCAGAAGATATTCCTTTTTAATCAAAATAGGTAACGAGTAAGTAATATCTCGTTACCTAATACACCATAATAAATCAAAAAAAACACATGAAATCAAAAAACACAATCGTTAAGTGGTATATTAATATATACATCGAGAGGAATTATGTATGTATATTAGCAAAAAAGTAAAATCTATAAAAAAAAACGAAGATGATTTTAATAATTCATTTATACCCAGATATAAACCTTTAATCTTTATCACATGTACGAAAAAGGGTTTGGATTACTTCTATCATGATAGAGATGAGTTATTCCAAATTGGATTAGTTGCTCTTTGGGATGCCTATATTAACTTCGATGAGGAAAGAGGTGCAAATATAAGAACTTTTGTTATCAATACTATCAATTATTACCTTCAAAACAATAAGTCGTTTAGTCAAGGGTTTACTGCCTCTACGAGAGCTAGGTTTAATAGAATTCTTAGCGGCAAAAGTAAAAATTACACTCCTCTCCCAAAATTTTCAAGCATAGACGATGTAAATATTCAATCACCCAGCAAGGATGAAGATATAGAATATTGGCACGACGTAGACACTTTAACTGCAACCCTAAATAATAGAGAAGAATTTTTTATTCGCTGTCTTTTGAGTGGAGAGAGTTATTCAGAAATAGCCGAACGAGAATGTTTATCAAGAGAGAGAGTTAAACAGATCGCTATTTCAGCAAAAACCAAGATAAAGCATAATATGGAAATTGACGGAGAAATTAAGCAATCAAAAGCTAACGCCGAATTATATTTAAAAATTACAACGCCAAAGGAAACAATGCTTCCTGAAAACCCCTCTAGAGAGATAACACCTACTGCTAATTCTAAATCTGAAGATTGCGTAAATGAGATGGCTAATAAAAAAAATAAACCCCTATCTTGTCTAACCTTAAAAGAAAAGCACGATGCTCTTCCCGAAGAAGAAAAAGAATATATAGAAAGCCTTAACAAGATAAACCTAGATCTACGTTCACTAGCGCCAGTAGATAGAATAATAGTGGAATATTTATTCGAAAGAAGAAAATTTAGTTATATAGCGAATAAATTTGGCAAAAGTAGGTCTTGTGTGATTGATCGATTGGATTGTATTATTAAATTTTCCAATCAGGTTCCTCTATAAACGACTCAGATTAAAGCCTGGAATGTACTCTATAGCATTAGTTATTAAAGTCTTAACATAATCACTAACTCTTTTATTAGCATCAACATAATCCCATTTTTTACACAATCTTATTTCTTCCTGTTTTATGTCTTTTAGATGCATTAAGTTTAATAATTCTATTAAAGTATTATATCTATGTCTGTGATCTCTATAGAAAGAGATTCGTTTTAACTTCACTTTTATATCACTCGAATTCTTTGTTTCTAAGAAATCTATATAATATTTTATGGAATCCTTAAGTATTCGGAATTCATTTGGTATAATTTTAATCTGCTTACTTTCTACTTCATAATCTATATTCAACATATTCAAGAAATCTACATTTTTCTTATTGATAACTATGTTAGTATAGGGTTTATCGAAAGCTATTCTCAATTCACAATTAGGTAGAGATTGAGCGAGAACTTCACAGGTTTTAACTGAGTCATTAAAAGCTCCTGAATCGTAAAAAACGGTTATCTTCTTTGGGTTAATGGCCTTTAATAATAGAAGTCTCCCTTGGTTTTGTAGAAAGGTTTTTCCAAGTACCGCACAACTGTTCAGAACGCCACAAGTAATTGCATCGAAAATACCTTCCGTCAGAATTATATGTTCTTGATTTTTGATGTTGTTAAAGTTCCAGAGGTATTCTGTGGTCATTGGTCCACTCGAATTTAGAATTTTAAGTTTATTGTTACCAGTTATGTCTCTAGCTACATAACCATAGAGCTTTTCGCCTATATGAAGAGGGAATATAACTCTTTCCATAAACATATCTTCTTTAAAATTACCTGTCTTAGCTTCCATCATCATTACTCTAAGTAATTTAGCGTCATCAAAGCTCAAACCTCTTGATTTGAGGTATTCAAGCTCCCTAGAGTCACTTTCAGTTAATACTCTAGTTCCTGGTGGTAAACTAACTTCTTTCCAATTTTTGACTAGATCAGAAAGAGTTTTTTCTTTATGCCTTGTTTCTTCGATTAAGTTTAATGTTATCTCTCTTTTCGTTTTGTTATTAGAGGAATTTGTTTTAAAATATTTACTTAATATTTCTCGAATCTCAATATTTTCTATCACGGCCAGTAAGGAAGCAACTTTCGATACTCCATTACCTTTGGATCTATTATCGCATGAATAGCACTTAAAAAAACCTATTCCATATTCATTATCCTCAACGGAGACATACATTTTGTTTATTTTTCCGCAAAAGGGACATTCTTTAAGAGTTATAAAGCCTCTTTGGTTTGGGCCTTTGAATTCAATTTCCGAATCTTCGAAATATCTAGTCAAGTTCATTTAAAAGCTCTAGCTCCTGTGCCATCATTGTTATTTTCATAATTTCCAGCAATATTGGATACTCAATTTCTAATTGATCAGTCATTGTAATCACTTGATCTATACTAATTATAAAGTCGCTTATATTGTATTTCGTTTTAAATATCTCAAGGAACGAGGCCATAAACGGATCTTCTGAATATTTTTTATCGAAAAGGTCGTTCTCGAGTGCTTTGATTTCTTCATTAAGAGCTTGAACATCATTCTCTTCTGTTACATTATCTAACTCCTCTCTAAGAAATGCTAATCTCAAGCTCAAACCTTTAACAGCTTTTACTCTCGATGCTAAAGAGATCCAAACTTCATCTCTTTTAATTGACGATATTTCTCTCAGGATGTTTATCGAGTTAACTTTTTCTATTACCGACTCATTAGTAGTATCTAATCCTAAATTAGAGATACTAAGTGGTTTGTTCGAAGTATTAACATTTCCAGGGGAATCAACATAATATCTTTCTCCTCTTGTTAGATTACAATATTCAAAATCTGCCTGAATACCAACATGAACGTGAACCAAGCCTTCTCTTTGTTTTTCGATTCTTAAGCGAATCTTTCCATCTTTTCTTTCTTGCTCCGTTCTAGAAAGAGATATAACGCAACCACAAGTTTTAAGTGCAGAGTAACCTCCGGCAACCTGAGACATTTTATAGGTAGGATATTCTTCGCCTTTTTCAAAATCAGCTTTTAATTCACTCATACCAGACCTGTTTGTTTGCATAGGTACGTTAATTGATGTCTTTAGGTTTGATGCTAATTTTTCTAGTTTTCTAAATACATAAGCTAGTAAAAGATCAGTATTAGAGTACTGTTGAACACTCTCAATTAATTGGCCGTAATCGATAATAGTCATCATATAGTGTTTATGCTTGAATTTCTCAGTTATAGTAGCTTCAAGTTTTTCGATCTCACAATTCTTAATTGCGTGAATCATAGATACTTTTTCACCATATAATTTTTGAGCATCTCTTATTCTTTTAATCTCGTCTTGATCGAAATACTTAGATAAAGTTCCATCTTCGTTATTATTTACGTATTCACGAAATTTAACTAATTTTCCGTATTTAATATTAGATAAGTTAGATATCATTCTCATAGGTATCTGAAGTTTCTTACCCTCTAGACCGACAAATAATACATTATTGCCATTTCTAACAGCATCACAAGCAATTGATGCCATAAGCATCGTTTTACCATCGTTAGTTGCAGCAAGCCATGCCGTAACTTCTTCGATAGAAAGCCCTCCGGTATCTCCGCCTCCATTTAACTCGTTACAAAGCTCAGGTATATCAAATCTAACGTTAACTCCGTTAGTTGTTGAATATTGTTTTATGATTTCTTCAAAATCACTCATATCAATATCGTCATTATCCGTAAAAGAGATAGAATCCATCTTCTCGCTAAATAACCTACAACGATCAGTTAAACCTAAAAGAAGTTCTTTATTAGGAGCTTCAAAATCTCTATAAAGAGAATTCATAAAAGCCTGTCCCTTTGAAAGCATCAATAGGTCGATTAGTCCTTTTTCGTGCATAGGACTTAAGACATGACTCTGAGAAGTTAAGTCTTTATATTCGTTAATTAAATTTTCCTTATTACTGCTAGACGTATCTAATTCAAGCACTTCTTGCTCGAAAATACCCAAAGAGGGAAGTAATCCTTCTGACTCAATAAATAACTTTTTAACAACATCTATGCAGTGACTTGTTATTGGAGATGAGAATATCTTAATTCTCTGTTTTCGCAAATCTTCGTCATCTAATATAACTGCAAAAAATTTAGTCGCAAAGTTACGATCATTGACTAAAATAGAAGCAATCTCTCTTTGGAACGTGGTGCTTAGTGCGCTATTTACTTGCATGAATACCCTTTATGATATGTACTAATTCATATTGTTATATACCACAGGTCAAGACCCGTATCTCGTGTATGTATTTGCCCACTTTAGGCAGAGCGAAGAATAAGAGATTTTGCACCGTGGTATGTAATAGTCATGAAAATCAACAATAAAAGACTAAAATTACTTAACGATACGAAAGACAAGAAAATTCTAGAAAAAGAGGACTTTGAGCAGATTGATTTTATTAATCTCCATGCTCACTCTACCTATTCTTTACAAGATGCCGTCGGTCAAGTTGAAGATCACTTTGTTAAAACTATCGATGCGGGACATTGTGGGTGCTGTATTACGGATCACGGCTCTTACGCATCATTTATTGATTTACATAATTTAACAAAAAATAAAATCGGATCAAATAAAGTTACTGAGAAGTTTAAGAAACATGAAATTCAAGAACACCCTGTTGTTATGGGGGCTGAATTATATATTATCGATGATAGACATATTCAACCTTTAATAGATCTATCTGATAGAGATGACAGACCTGGAATAACCGAGATCCTAACTAAGATGTCTAAGAATCCCCAGTGGAAAGATATCTACTTCGAAAAGAAGTCTATTGAAGATATAGAAGTACAACTTGAGAAGTCTAAAAAAATAGGATCTTTATTATTAAGAAAAATTAATAGTTTATCAAATACTGAACTTAAATTAAAGATAGAAGAATTTAATAAGGCGAGTACTAAGTGTACGTCTTATAAATATAATCATATCACGCTTATGGCAAAGAACTCGGTTGGTCACTCCAATATATGCCATTTAACTTCAATAGGATCGCTTCCAGAAAACTTCTATGTTCGACCAAGAATTAGATTTACTGATTTGATAGAAAATAAAGAAGGAATAATAGTAACTAGTGGATGTTTC
>ERZ1046568.413-NODE-413-length-36007-cov-31.141216_pt1 | contig 36007 bp, 39 predicted proteins | sample MGYA00383092_ERZ1046568 | MGnify/ENA primary metagenome ERZ1046568 (study PRJEB29581, sample SAMEA5548362) | metagenome | biome: marine; feature: coastal; material: water | depth 1 m | study: Short-term variability in the microbial, nano- and picoplankton... | reverse complement strand
TCTGAGAGATTTAATAAACTTGGAATGAGATCGTCGGACACTGCTCAGATATTTTTTGATGATGTGAGAGTGCCCCAGAGAAACCTAATCGGTGCAGAGGGAAAAGGTTTTAGATATCAGATGGAGCAGTTTCAGGAAGAAAGGATATTTGGTGCTGCGGGAGCTCTTAAAATGCTAGAGCAAGTTATTAAGGACACTATCGAATACACAAGCCAAAGGAAGGCATTTGGGAAATCAATTCTTGATAATCAGGTGGTTCATTTTAGACTTGCTGAACTACAAACAGAGGTAGAACTGCTGAGGGCATTGGTTTATACAGCAACTGAAGAATACATAAATGGTGAGGATGTAACAATGAAAGCCTCCATGATGAAACTTAAAGCAGGAAGACTCGGTAGAGAGGTGACTGATAGCTGTCTTCAATACTGGGGAGGAATGGGTTATATGTGGGATACGCCTGTCTCAAGAGCATTTAGAGATGGAAGACTTACCTCTATTGGCGGCGGCGCTGATGAAATTATGCTTGGCATTATTTCAAAGCATATGGGAACATCACCAAGCAGGTAACTTGTTTAACTCCCAAACCTTAATAGATTTTTTGCCATTTTTTTTGAAAATCTTTTGAAGATTTTTAAAGCTTTTTTTATGTCTTTTTCAGTTTCATCTTCAGCAAGCGAGTAACCATCCCAATAAATAATACTGTACTCTCCATCGACTTCTATTAAATCTATAGAAGCAGAATCTGGGTTAGTTTCGTCATTATGTTTTATATGAACTGAGTTCTCAGTTAAATCTATGGATGCGTTTGAAACCTCCGCAAATATAGATTTGAAGAGATTTTCAATGGCAATATGATTACTTTCTATGCTTGTGTTGATCATAGGAGTGGTGCCTTCCCTCTACGCCAAATGTCCTAAGGCCGACATGCTTTGTTTTTCTTCCCCTGGCCCTCTTTCTCCAAAGCGTGTAGCTATTTTTTTTTAAGTTCTCGCGCATTAGATCCTCAACTTGATTTTGATTCAATCCATAGGATGCCTCAATTGCATCAAAGGGTGTTCTGTCCTCCCATGCCATTTCAATTATTCTTGAAATATCTACTTCAGTAAGATCTTCTTTCATTAGCTATTTAAGTCTTTTAACCTCAGCCTCTAATTCTGCAACTCTTCTTTTTAGAGGTTCTATATCTTCTTTTTTAACAAAGCCTGATTCTTTCATGAATTTTTCTAATGCAGGTTTCATCATTTTTTCCATGTTCTTCATGTCTTTCATCATCCCAAATGGATTCATACTTATCTCCTTTAAATATATATATCAAACCTAGTTGACTTGCCTTTAATCTGATAGTTTATTTTATTACAAATTAGAGGTGCTTTTATAGGCCTCTTTAAAATTATCTTTTTATGTTCACTTGCTCTAAACTCATGGAAAATTTCATCACCAATATCTGTTATAGATTCAAGCTCTATTGCCGTTCTTAGAAGAGCAACATCACCTGATCTTTTTGACGACTTAGAGTTTTCAGGGTAAAGAGGGTCTAGATAAACTAAATCAGGTGTACCATGGGACTTATAGATTTCTGCTGAATTTCCATGAACTAACTTAAGGTTTTTTAAAAAAGGTAGTTCATTTTCTGCTCTCTTACATGCATCTTTAATTAATAAGTAAATAATTTTACTTTGCTCGCATGCTATAACTTTGTGCCCTAGAGATAAAAAAATCATTGAGTCGCCTAACATTCCTGCCGTACCATCAAAGATTGTTAAGCTATCTGAAGTTTTCCCTATAGCTTTTTTTAGCTGCTTCTCATGCTCGGGTCTTTTGAGTCTCCAGCCCATTGGGCCTTTTAAAAAATCAACTCTTAGCTCTCTTTTACCTTCTGAGGTATGGGAATTAAAAGACAAACCATTTTCATTCAGGTGCAGATAGCTATTTTTTTTGGGTGTATTTTTTATGATAAATGAATTAAGAAATTTAGAAATTTTCCCTGCATCCGTTAAGTTTTCATCACAAACAAGAACAGGACAATCCATTAAATAATCACAAGAATGAAGCCAAGGGCCAGCCTATATATGACAAATGGTGCAACGCCTATTTTCTCAACAAACAATAAGAAGTATTTGATGGTAAGAAAGGCAAAAATAGAAGAAATTACAAAGCCTAAAGTTAGGTGCAGCAGATTAATGCTTAGAGATGTTGAAGCAATATCAATAGTTAAAAAAACTAATGCGCCCAATATAGTTGGGATGCCAAGTAGAAATGAGAATTTTGATGCTTCTTTCATACTCAGGCCAAGCAACAGTCCTGCGGTCATTGCAGTTCCGGATCTTGATGCACCAGGTATAAGTGCAAATATTTGAAAAAGGCCAATAAAAACTGCAGCAACTAATGTTAGCTGCATAACGCCTTTATTTTTTGGGCTAATTTTGTATGCGAAATAAAGCATGAATGCAAAAACTATATTCATAACAGCTATGCTATTGAGAGTAAAAAGTCTTTGCTGAATAATGTCAGATGAAGCTAGCCCAGCAACCACAATTGGCAGTGTGGCAACAATTAAAAGCACTGCTAGGCTTCTATCGGCAGCATAATCACTGCTCAAAGTGAAAAATGATCTAGCCATTCTTATTAATTCATCTTTAAAATAAATAATCACAGCAACAAGCGTCCCAGCATGAGTGGCTATATCAAAACTTAGGCCCAAGTCTTTTGTCCCAAATAGTAAATTTGGTAACAGCAGATGAGCTGAACTTGATATGGGCAGGAACTCAGTAAGGCCTTGGATGAAGCTTAAAAAAACAATAAGGATTATTTCACTGATCATTTAACTTCTTGTAGCTAGTATCTTTTAAGTACACAGGATTGGCATCATTAGGGTTGTATTCTTCTGAAGCTGAATACCTAGCCATCGCTAGCTCTATCATGGTTGAGGCATCAGAAGTCTTTTTTTTGCTATCAGGTAGGTCTGTCCAACCATTACCAACAAAAATGTCATCCCGTTTGCTTGCAAAAATTGAATCTAAATCATCTCGGGCAAGAATGGCCTCATGGTTTAAGGGCGTTAATAGGCTATTTTTTAATTCATAGGAGGAGTAATAAATCTCAGAGTCAATATCGGATGATATTGCGCTATGAATAATAGAGTCATTTTTATAAAGAAGAGAATGCCCATAAGCAATACACTCTAAGTTTGAAAGAGGCATTAGTGGCTTTTGATGAATGAGCGCAATGGCTTTAAGAAAAGTTGCAACACTTCTTATCGAGGTATAGGACCCTGGCCCCTGCCCAAAAGTAAATAGATCAATGTTTTGTAAGTCATCACTAGAAACATTAATTCTTGCTAGAAGGTCCTGCCAATCGGGTCTATCCTTCCTATTATGGCTGACACCTAGCGACAAAAGATCATCCCCTATTTTAGATGCTACTGAAGTTTTATTTCCAGTTGAATCAATTGCAAGGATGTTCATCTATATGCTTTCTTTTATATCTTCAAAGACCTCTTGAACGCTTCTGGTTCCATCTACTGAAAAGTAGTTGAGAGCAGTTTTGCTAGCAATATCCGAATAGAAATTTGTTAACGGCTTGGTTTGTTCATGATAAACACTTAGCCTCTTTAAAACTGTCTCGGGCTTATCGTCCTCTCTTTGAATGAGTTCCTCGCCCGATACGTCATCAAAGCCGTCTTTTATAGGCGGATTAAAACTTACATGGTAATTTCTACCGGATGATGGATGCACTCTCCTACCTGACATCCTCTCAACAATAACTTCGTCTTTTACTAGAATTTCGATAACATGGGAAAATGTAACTCCCATCTCATCAAGTATTTGTGCCTGACCTAAGGTCCTTGGAACACCATCAAATAAAGATCCATTAGCGCAATCTGGCATTTTTAGCCTATCTTCAATTAATGAACCGATAATATCATCGGAGACAAGGCCGCCTGAATCCAGGATATTTGAAACTTGTTTGCCTAGAGCGGTCCCTGAAGCAACTGCCTCCCTGAGCATGTCACCTGTACTTAATTTAGGAATATTTAAGAGCTCACATACTAAATCTGCTTGTGTTCCCTTACCAGCCCCAGGAGGGCCTAATAGAATTATATTTTTCATGTTTCTAATATAGCAAATGCTACTACATAATTTTTTTCGTCTGCAAGACTAACATGGGTTTTGGAAATACCCAAATTATTCATCTTGATCTCTAAGTCATTATTTGCAGTAAAGATAGGCTTACCCAAATCATCTCTTACAATAGTCATATTCGGTAAAGTTACCTCATTCCTGATTCCAGTTCCAAGTGCTTTTGATATAGCCTCTTTCATACAAAATTGTTTTGCTAGGTATCTAGGCTGCTTCAAACCCTCAAGCTTTTTAAATATTGTAAGCTCCTCGATGCTTAGACACTTTTTTGCAAAAGATTCCAAAGATTGCATTTCATTAAACCTTGAAACTTTTACAATATCTGTTCCGATACCAAATATCACTGAGCTAGTCTCCTGAATATGTCTCTGCTCGCAAGCTCTCTACCATCAAGACATAGCAGAATGGCTTCTTTTGTAATTCTCTTTAACGAGCCTCTTGGAACTTGATCAAGATTTCTGTCTCTTATATCAAAAATTTCTTTACCGGAAAGCTCGCCTTGATCTGATTTCCTAAAACCTCTTTCTGAAATAAATCTATATTGTGATTCTTTTCTTATCGGGTCGTCATTATCAATATCAGATTCAAAATCTATTCCATACCCTAGCATTTCGAGCATATCTAATTCAAATGATCTCAATGAAAGCTCAAGATCGTCATGCTTAACTTTCTCTAAAAATTGTTCATATAAATCAAAAAGCTCTTCGTGTATTGCATTTTTAGGAAGTAACTTACTTAACAACTCGTTAATGTACAAAAGGCTGTAGCTAGTTTTTGAAAAGTTATCAGTGGATAAGGAGAAATCTCTGTCAATATTCGTGAGAGTTTTGAGCTCTGATCTTCCAGAGCAAGTAATCTTTAATTTACAAAAAGGTGATAAGTAACCAAAAAACTTTGATTTAGGCTTTTTTGCCCCTCTGGCGATTATCGAAATTTTACCAAATGATTTAGTAAAAACATCAGCTATTACTGAAGTTTCGCCATAAGATCTTTGATGTAAAAGAAAGCACTCATCCCAATCATTAGGATTCATAGCTCGCGCCCACTCCAAGGCTTTGAATATAGTCTGAATCTGTATTCCAGTTCTTCTTAACTTTAACCCATGTTTTAAGAAATACCTTTTTCTCAAAATACTCTTCGAGGTCTAGCCGTGCCTGCTGCCCTATTTTTTTTAGTGTTGCGCCTTTGTTACCGATCACTATCTGCTTTTGACTGTCGCGTACCACAAATATTACAACATGAATCTTTATAATTTTTTCCTCATCCTCGAGAAGCTCAACTTGAACAAAAGTATCATGGGGAAGCTCATCACCCAGCATCCTAATAATTTTTTCTCTGACGAGCTCAGAAATCATAAATGTATCTTTCTGATTGCTTGTTGACATCTCATCACCATAAATGTGTTCGCCTTCTGGTAAATGATTGATAATCAAATTTTGAAGCTGCGATATGCCTTCGTCATACAAAGCTGATATTGGAATAATTTCTAGAAAGTTATAAAGCTCACTCAACCTTTCCATTAATGGCAAAAGCTTTTGCTTATCATCTATTTGATCAATCTTATTTACAACGCAAATAACCTTAGCGTTTGCTTCCTTTAGTTTATTAAGTACAGATATATCCTGCTCATCAAGCTTAAGTCTTTGGGTAACGAATAAAATGATATCAGAATACTCAATTAGGCCCTCTGCTGACTTATTGAGAACCTTGTTCATGATTTTAGGTGATTTGATATGCATACCTGGAGTATCTGCAAATATTAACTGAGCATTATCAACATTTTTTATTCCTAAAATATTATTTCTAGTTGTTTGTGATTTTCTAGAGGTGATAGATATTTTTTTACCCAAAATATGGTTAAGAATCGTGGACTTACCAACGTTGGGCTTACCAATAATTGATACATACCCACAAAGTTGATTAGTCATGAGTATGCCCAATATCCTTTAAAACTTTTTCAGCAACTTTTAATTCAGCGCCCTGTTTGGATTTTGATAAAGATGAGTAACACTTCTCTTGAAAAGTTAGAGAACACTCGAAACCTGAATTATTTTCAAAGTGGCTATATGTTGGTGGGCTCATGCCTCGTGATTGAAATACTTCTTGTAATTGAGTTTTTGGGTCCTTGAAAGAATTTTCGAGCGAAATTTCATCAAGCTCTTTTGAAAAGAGGTTGATAGCTACTATAGTTGCTTGGTCCAAACCACCGTCAAGAAAAACTGCTCCTATTAACGATTCAAAGCATCCCTCGTATATAGATTGTTTATTATCCTCTTGTAGGTTAGCCGTGCCTTTAGATAACTTCACTGCTTTATTTAACTTTATTGATTTAGCTTTATCTGCGAGCGATTGAGATTGAACAAGCATTGACCTTATTCGACTCAAATGACCCTCACTTGCCTCAGGATACTTTAGAAAAAGATATTGAGAAATAATAGAATTCAAGATGGTGTCTCCAAGAAACTCCAATCTCTCGTTATTCAATTTATTATTGTAGCTCTTATGAACAAAAGCCAATTCTAATAACTGACTATTAACAAATGAATAGCCAATATTTTTTTCGATTATCTCAAGCATTAATTAATCTTACCTGCTCTATCGAAATTAGGAAGGCATGTCCAGCACTCCCACGTCATCCAGATATAATCAGCCTTACCAAAAAAATGGTTTCTTGGAACAAAGCCAACATCTTGCCTACTATCATTGGAGTTATCTCTATTATCTCCCATTACAAAATAATGATCAGCGGGAACTGTCCATTGCTGTGGATAGTTTTTGTTCCTATCCATACTGTTTCTTGTCATGTATGACCTATTATCCAATTTTTCAGAATAGAATTTAATTGTTTCAACCTCTTCAACCTCTTGAATCTGCCCTGAAGGATATTTATATCTTCTAATAACTGATTCCTCATTAGTGGATTCATAATCCTTAACAACAAGCTCATCATTTACATAAATCTTTTTATTAATATATTTTATTGAGTCACCGGGCTTACCTATGAGCCTCTTAATATATGGCACTGGATTATGAGGTGGAACAAAAACAACAACATCCCCGTAATCAGGATCATTAAGCTCTACAATTGGTTTGCTTAGTCTATCGATCTTAAGTCCGTAATCATATTTATTAACTAGTATGAAATCTCCAATTTTTAATCCAGGCAGCATGGACGATGAAGGGATCTGATATGGTTCATACACAAACGATCTAAGAACAAATATTATAAAAAGTGGTATTAATGTTCCTCGAGTTGCCTTAGTTATTACTTCATTCTTATAGAACAAGCCTATAAAGAAAACCACAAAACAAATTATGACAGCAATAAATAAAATCACGCCAAGATCGCCTGATTTATAAAATATACTCATTACCATTGCAATAAAAAAGAAGGTACTAATTGATGAAAGGTTATCTTCTATATGTGAGTTGAAGGTCGCTTCTGTGACATTTGACTTGATCCATATAAATAGACAACCAAGGATACCAACCAGGGAGAATAGAAATAATGGATCAGTAAACATGTTAGTCCTGTGAGCTAAAGTAATTTAAGAAAGCATCTTGAGGTATTGAAACTTTCCCAATTTGTTTCATTTTCTTTTTACCCTCTTTCTGTTTCTCGAGAAGTTTCTTTTTTCTTGAGATATCTCCACCATAACATTTTGCAGTAACGTTCTTTCTGAGTGCCTTAACAGTCTCTCTTGATATGATCTTTGCTCCAAGTGCAACCTGAATAGGCACATCGAACATTTGTCTTGGTATTAATTTTTGAAGATTTTTTGCTATCTCTCTAGCTTTGCCGCTTGAGAATGATTTGTGAACGATCATAGAGAGAGCATCTACTTTTTGATTATTTATTAATATATCAATTTTTGTAAGATCTGATTTTACAAACCCAATCAAAGAATACTCTATAGATGCAAAGCCTTTAGTGCATGATTTGATTTGATCAAAAAAATCTATGATGACGCTAGATAAAGGCATTTCAAATATTATTGATACCTGGTTACCAAAGTAAGTCATATTTTTTTGTATGCCTCTCTTATTGGTACAAAGGGTTATAACATTGCCTACATAATCATTTGGGGTAAGAATATTTACATTAACTATAGGCTCCCTGATCTCCTCTATATCATTAGATGTAGGTAACTGCGAGGGGTTGTCAAGCTTCAAAATTGTTCCATCTGTTTTTAATACTTCGTACTCAACAGACGGAGCGGTTGATATCAATTCGAGATCATATTCTCGCTCAAGCCTCTCTCTGATTACTTCCATGTGCAAGGTGCCAAGAAACCCGCATCTAAAACCAAACCCAAGAGCATCTGAAACTTCTGGCTCGTATATCAGCGAGGAATCGTTAAGAACTAACTTTGAAAGAGCGTCTCTAAATTTTTCATAATCCTCTGAATTGACTGTAAACATTGAAGCAAATACTTTTGGATTTACTTTCTTAAAACCAGGCAAAGCTTTTGTAGTTTCGTCATTCCATTCAAGAAGTGTATCTCCTACTGGGGCGCCTTTAATATTTTTAATGCCAGCAACCAAATAGCCTACTTCACCGGCAGATAGAGAATTTTTCTTAACTTTTTTTGGAGAGAATGTACCTATCTCATCTACAGTATGAGTTTGCCCTGTTGAATGAATTTTAAATTTCTGACCTGTCTTAATTGAGCCATCCTTTATTCTTATTAAAGAAACTACACCTAAATAAGGGTCAAACCAAGAATCTATAATTAAAGCTTTTAAGGAGCCGTGCAAGTCACCTTCAGGTGGAGGAATATCAGAAATTAGCATATCTAACAAAGACTCTATTCCAACACCTGTCTTTGCACTAACATGAGGTGCATTGTTTGCATTAATGCCAATCATATCTTCAATTTCTTGCTCAACCCTTTCTGGCTCAGCCTGCGGTAAGTCAATTTTGTTAATTACAGGTACCACTTCGAGACCTTGATCAACAGCTGTGTAACAATTTGCTAGAGTTTGCGCTTCCACTCCCTGTGATCCATCTACTACCAACAAAGCACCCTCGCATGCCGAAAGTGATCTTGAAACTTCATAGGAAAAGTCTACATGCCCTGGTGTATCAATAAAATTAAGTTGGTATTTTTCGCCATCTTTTTCGTAGTCTAATGTGACAGCTTGGGCTTTTATTGTAATGCCTCTTTCCCTTTCTATGTCCATTGAATCAAGAATCTGCTCAGACATCTCTCTGGCTGATAGCCCGCCACAATGCTCTATCAATCTATCGGATAGAGTAGATTTTCCATGATCAATATGGGCAATTACTGAAAAGTTTCTTATGTTCTTCATAGATATGCATATTTTACAGCCAAACAGGCTTAGGATGGTGGATTCGAGCTAAGTATGTGACTAAAAATTAATTTATCTTTACTGAGGTAATAAATTTTGAGCCATTTCTATTTAAATGTATTGCGACTCTCTTTCCAGTTTCGAAGCTTTTTAGTGCATCAGTAAAGTCTTCTACTTCAAAGATTTCATATTTTTCACCACGATATTGAAGCATTGTTATCACATCACCTCTGTAAACTCTTCCAGATGCAGGAGAATTTGGGCTAACTCTTGAAACGATAACCCCGTCAGGAAGCTTTTCCATTCTTGGGTTTTCTCGATCAATTTCTGCAATTTTGAGCCCTATTGGATCTTTTGACTTATTTGATTTAGCAGGAACAAAAGAATCTTTATCAGTTGGAAGTTCGCCAAGAACGAAATTCATGGAGATCTCATCTCCATCTCTTATCACCCTTGCTACTGATTTTGTTTTTGGCCTTAATTGACCTACGACATGAGGAAGATCGGAGCTAAATTTAATTTCTTCATCATTAAATTCTATGATTACATCACCAGGCATAAGACCTGCTAAATCGGCAGATTGCCCAGACTCAACATCATTAATCAGAGCTCCATATGGCTTCTTCATTCCCAAAGCTTCAGCCAAGTCGTTATCAACTTCACTCATCCTTACTCCAAGGTAGCCTCTTGACACAAAACCGTTCTCTATAATTTGATCAGCAACATCTACTGCTACATTTATAGGTATAGCGAATGCAAGACCTTGGTAGCCTCCACTCCTTGAATAAATCTGCGAATTGATACCTACAACTCTTCCATCCAAATCGAATAACGGACCACCAGAATTACCTGGATTAATAGCAACATCTGTTTGAAGAAAAGGAACATAGTTGCCTATATTGTTATTTTGAATGCTTCTGCCTTTTGCGCTTACTATTCCTGCTGTTACTGAGAAGTCAAAACTAAATGGTGAGCCAATTGCGACAACCCAATCTCCAACTTTTAGAGAGGAACTATTTCCAACATTAACCTTAGGAAGGTTCTTGCCATCTACTTTTAATACAGCAAGATCTGAAAGTGGATCAACTCCTATAATCTCAGCAGCAAACTCACGCCTATCAGAAAGTGAAACTGTAACTTCTGTGGCATCCTCTACAACATGAAAGTTAGTAAGAATAAAGTTGTCCTTAAGAATAAAGCCTGAACCATATGATACGGATTCTCTTTTTTGCTGAGGCATTTCCCCATATTGACGAGGCATTCCAAACCTTTCTAGTATTTCGTCAGGAATTCCGCCATAACCACCGGTTTGTCTCTGTGTCACTTCTTTTTTAGATGTAATATTTACAACAGCCGGTGCTGAATCTTCAACTAAAGATGATATGTCATCGGGAAGACCTGCTGCATTTATTGCAGCTGACGCTGTGAACAAAGTTACAATATAGAGACGCTTAAATAATCTAATCATTTTTTCCTTTTTTACTTTATATTTTTTAATATTTCTTGAACGGTTCTTTGATCTAAATTTCCATATAGAGTTAAGGTTCTTCCATCTTTGAGTGGAACTAAATAAATATCTTTGTTGCCGTGCTTCCAATATCTAACCTTATTAAGGTTAAATTTCTTTTTTTCAACTTGCATTATGAAATTATGCTTGCCATTTGAGTGAACTCTTTTTGGTTTACTCGATAAATTGAAGTTAACATTTCTCAATTCAACAGGCTGTAAGTCTGAAACATTAGAATTATTATTAACAAGCTCAAGAACATGGGTAATCAATGTATCTTCTTTTAAGTTAGCAACTTCTTGGGCTTCAGGGCTATTCACTGCTAAATTAATAATATCTTGTGCATCTCTATCAACACCCATTCTAGAAAAATCTGGTTGATTAATAAAAAAAACTGTAAGAAGTACCGATGCTGCAGCAGTCATTCCATTGGTTAGCCATAAAGCTTTATTTCTAGAAATTTTGTTAGTAGTAATAGGCACAACATTTGCGTGTTCTTTTTGCATAGCTGCTGAAATTACTCCGTAAAGAGCAATCTTTTTTGAAATATTCTGGTCCTTACTAAACCGCTCAATAGCTTTAGTAGTTTGATCGCCATCGAGCTCTCCATCATAAAGAGATGAAATAATCTCGTCATAGTTATCCATTTAATATGTCTCCATTAATAAAGTTTAAAATTGTTTCCCTCGCTCTAAAGATTCTAGATCTCACTGTCCCTAGGGGTGTTTCAGTAATTTTAGCTATATCTTCATAACTTTTTCCCTCAACCTCTCTGAGCACAAATGATGTTCTTAGGTTTTCTGGGAGAGTTTGTATAAACTTGTTAATTGATTTAAGAGCATCTTCTTGAAGTAACTCATCTTCAATGTTTAAAGGGTCTTCTGTTTCTAACAAACGCTCATCTTCAGATATATTTAGTTTTTGCTTTTTGTATGCAGAGCTTTGAAAATGATTTTTTGCTAAATTGATTGCTATCCTATAGAGCCAGGTAAAAAAAGCAGAATCTCCACGGAATGTTTCAAGAGCCTTCCATGCTTTTATGAAGGTTGCTTGCGCTAGATCTTCAGAATCTTCTTTTGACTTGGTATATCCATAAAGTGATGAATATACTCTAGGGTAGTATTTAGTCATTAAAAAATTGAGTGCCTCCTTATTTCCTGCTTTCGCTTCATCAATTAGTTCTGAATCTTCTGTATGATTATTTTTCATTTGCATTGATTCCTATTTCTATATGACAGGCTTTTATTTTAAAAGTTTCCTAAAATAGTAAAACTTTTTAAGTTTTTTACTATAAATTTTTCATGCAATGAATTACCAAGGCTTATGTCTTTAAAAACAAAATCGAAAAGCGTTTGGTCATCATAATCCAGAATTTCATCCAGAACTTTTATATCGCCTGAGCTCAATTCATTTAAATTATTCGCTGAAAATTCTCTTAGGAGAAGGTCCAGCTCCCTCATCCCTCTTCTACATTTCCATTTGATTCTGTTTATTTCTGCATTCATTAGTTAAAATATATTTTTTATTTACATATTTTACTTGAAATTATTAAAAGTACAGAAATTAAAAACAAATGGATGCGTTAACCTGGAAGATTTATGTGTAATAGACATCAAGGGTGACAAAGATAAAGTAATACAATTTCTTCAAGGTCAAATAACGTCTGATATAAATAAACTTGAGCTCAATTCTTGTGCTCTCTCCTGCGTATGTAACCAAAAGGGCCAAATAGTCTCTGACTTTATTATTTTATGCCAAGAAGATGGTTTTAAAATACTAGTTAATAAAGAAACATCTAAATTATTAGTTAGTGATTTGGAGCCTTATGCTAAATTTTTTGGTGTTCTATTTAAATTATCAAACAGCAAAGCAGTTGGCTTTGTTAATATGCAATCGAAAAAATCCATGAGTCTCATAAGTAACGATGATTATGCATTGTCCATAGGGATTGATGAAAGCATAGATAAGAATACTATTTCCCTAGAAGATTGGGAGACTGCAAATATCATGACAGGAAATCTAATGCTAGAAAAAAATGAGCTAGGGATTTATAGACCGTCTGATATTAACTACGACCTCCTAAGAACTTCTTTTGATAAAGGATGTTTCAGGGGTCAAGAAATAGTGGCTAGAATGAAATATCTTGGTAAAGAGAAATCATTATTTAAAACTTTTGTTTCTAAAGAAAAAATTGACAGCCTTCATGATACGAAGAGAGTTAAGGTTTTAAGAGAGATCCATTCTGAGGACATATTTATATATATGTGTATTATTAATCAAGGTGAGTTAGAAATCCTGGAGAAGAGAAATAGTATTTACTTTGTTAAGTAGCCCAATCTATCTCTGTTAAGTTATTTTTTTTGAGATAACTATTTGCCTTTGAAAAATGCTTACACCCATCAAACCCCCTGTAAAATGATAAGGGTGACGGATGAGAAGACTTTAATATCAAATTTTCTTTATCATTAATCTTTGTTTGTAATTTTTGCGAATTTTTGCCCCATAAAATAAAAACAATATTTTTCTTTTCAGCAGCCAATAACTTAAGTGTCCCATCAATAATTACAGACCAGCCGATTGATGAATGGGAGAGGGGAATACCCTCCTCTACACTCAGACATGTATTTAAAAGTAGCACTCCTTGGTTGGCCCATGATGTAAGATCTGGGTTATGGTTTTCTATACCAATATCTGATGAAATTTCGTTAAAAATATTACGCAATGATTTGGGTATTTTTTGGTTTTCATTCGATGAAAATGATAGCCCATTTGCTTGACCTTTTTTTGGGTAAGGATCTTGCCCAAAAATTACAATTTTTATATTGCTAAGTGAGCATTTATTATACGCATTGAATAGTAAGTGATTTGGAGGAAAGATATTTTTACCACACCTTCTTAGAGCTTCTACTTTTTCAACAGCGCTCAAAATACTATAGGGGTCAAGATATTTTGAAAGAGAGTTTAACCAATGTTTGTTAATTGCTAGTTTATCTAAATCACTCATTTTTTAATTAAAATCTTATCCACAGATTCTGTGGATAAAGTTATGGATAACTTTATTTATAACACACCAAGCCCTTATTTATAAGGCTTTAAGTCAAGTTGATCAATTTTTGTACAAATTTATTATAAATAACCGCATATCAATAATTTATGCATTTATTGGTATTTGAGGTAGCAAAAAAAATTAAAATAATGAAACGTCCTAGTACCATTAATTCTCACTGTTGACAAGTTTTACAGATTGTATATTAATTACTCTAGGTGGCATTGCGATGATTTATTGAGCAAAGTAAAGATTTTTATAATAATTATATGCTACTCGGCACAGAGCCTGACGCTCAAGACATGCTCAATAGATTCAATTTCTTTGATGATTTCCTTAGACGGGCTCTGGTCTAGATCAATAAGGTTGATAGCGAGATCGTCTCTGCTTTTGTTAGTCATATCCATTATGTTTAACTTAGAGGAAGCAATTTTATCAGCAATTTTTCCTATCATTCCTGGTTCGTTTTTATTGATAATTACTACTCTGAAATTATCTGTTCTTCCAAGCTTTATTGAGGGGAAATTGACAGAGTTTACAATGGTGCCATGCAGTAAGAAATTTGATACTTGTTCTGCTGCCATTAGGGCGCAATTTACCTCAGCCTCTTTTGTGCTAGCACCTAGGTGTGGCATTAAAATTACATCACCTTGCATTGAGGCTCTCTCAATAAGCTCTGGAGTTGGGAAATCAGTAACGTACCGAGAAATATGTTGAGATTCCAGCGAGGAAATTACATCATTGTTATTAACAATCCCTCCCCTTGATAAGTTAATTATTTTTGCTCCTTTTTTCATTGCACCTAAAGTTTTTGATGATATCAAATCTTTTGTTGAATCTAGCAAAGGCACATGGAGAGATATGTAATCAGAACTCGATAAAAGTGCCTCAAGAGTATCAGCCTTTTCAACTTCTTTAGGCAATCTCCAGGCAGCATCAACAGATATGTATGGGTCAAAGCCAATAATCTTCATACCCATAATACTTGCAGTTTGCGCTAATAGTGAGCCAATAGCACCCAAGCCCACAATCCCAAGTGTTTTTCCTTTTAGCTCTGAGCCTTTAAAGTTTTTCTTTTCAGACTCCATGGATTTATTAAGCTGAGAAGTATCAAGGCCCTTGAGAGTCATTGCAAAAGAGTTTCCCTGAAGAATACCTCTAGAGGATAAAAGCATACCGCAAACAACGAGTTCCTTTACTGCATTTGCATTTGCTCCCGGAGTATTAAATACAACTACTCCTTTTTTTGTAGCCTCTTCTATGGGTATATTGTTTGTACCAGCTCCAGCTCTGCCAACGCACTTAAGGTTGCTATTAAAATCTTCTGCAGTTAACTGCTGGCTTCTTAATAAAAGAGCATCTGGGTTATTGATATCCTGATTCATATTTTGATTAAGAATATCTATCCCATCTTGTGCAATATTATTAAAGATTTTGTATTTGTACATTTCTATATATTTTATTTGTAGATCCTAAATTATATACAAAAGATTTTTTATAGTTAGACAAAATTCAATAAAAAAGATTTATAGCAAAGATTTATTTATATATTCCTTCCAAATCTCATACTTATCATGCAAATGGTTAACATTTGCCTCGCTCGCAATAAACATTTTTTCCGTTTCAGCATTTTTAAAGTCCCTTTTATCACCTGAACCAATCATTGCAACTATGCAAGCACCTAGTGCTGTAGATTCAATATTCCTTGGTGATATTATTTTCTTATTAAGCGTATTTGCTAAAAGTTGGCAAAAAGTATTGTTTGCGATCATGCCACCATCAACATTTAGCTCTATGAATGATATGTCATACCCATTAAGTATCCTTGTGATATCTTGTACTTGAAAGCATATGGATTCAAATGCTGCTGTCACTAAATCTCCCTTTGATGTATCTTGTGTGATCCCGTAATAACCTCCTCTTACATTTGAATCCCAGTATGGTGCACCCAAACCATTAAAAGCAGGAAGAAAAAGGGTTTTGCTAGATTTCGAATTTAAATTTATCATTTTTTCACTTTCTGATGCTTTGTTAAAAAAATTCATTTTATCTCTCATCCACTTAACAATGTTGCCACATGAATAAATGCTGCCTTCTAGAGCATATGCAGTTTCTCCTCTTATCTTGTATGCAACTGTTGAGAGCAATCCTTCTTCAACATCAAGGATTTTGTTCTTTGTATTAACCATCAGAAAGCAACCTGTTCCGAAGGTTGATTTCATCTGTCCTGATTCAAAACATCTTTGACCCACCAAAGCGCTTTGCTGATCTCCTATTACTCCAGTAATTGCTAACATTTGCGACCCTATGTTTATTGTTCCAAAGTTTGCATCACAATCACAAACAGTTGGTAATATTTGCTTGGGTATATCAAATAACTCTAATAATTCTTCATCCCATTGTTCGGTCTCTATATTGAAGAGTGATGTTCTTGATGCGTTGGTTATGTCAGTGAAATGATTTTTTTCTTCGGTTAAATTATAAATGAGGTATGTATCAACAGTACCGAACATAATCTCGCCCTTGGCTGCTTTTTCTCTAGAGCCTGGAACATTATCTAAAATCCATTTTATTTTTGTTGCAGAAAAGTATGGGTCTAAAACTAAACCAGTTTTTTTTCTTATTAACGGCTCATGACCAAGATTTTTTAAGTCAACACAGAAATCAATGGTCCTTCTGTCTTGCCATACTATGCCTGGATAGATAGGTAATCCCGTTTCTTTCTCCCAAAGTATGGTTGTTTCCCGTTGATTAGTAATTCCACAACTTTCTAGAACCATATCTTTTTTGATATCTAAATTTTCTATTGATCTTTTCACAGTATCTAAAATATTTTTTGGGTTAACCTCTACCCAGCCACTCTCAGGGTAAGTTAAATCATATTCTTCTTGTGCGCTCGAAACGCTTTGTAAATTATTATCAAAAATAACAACTCGTGAGCTTGTTGTACCTTGATCTATCGACAAATAATGCTTCATTTAAATCTCCAAATTCAATAATTATCCACAATTTATTAACTGATTACCAACAGAAAAAAAACAGCTTATATACACTATATAGTGAAAAAAAAGTAAATTGTCACAATATATAGTGTTTTTTTACTTGATTCTTTATCCACAACTTGTAATATTACATACAAGACGGGAAAAAAAGTTAATGTTAATGCAGACACATAAACTTCTTCCAAAAATATATTTAAAACTTTTGAAAGGGTAGTATATTTTGTGAAAAAAATTTAGGGAAAAATTGAGAAAAAAATGGAAATAACAACACAAACTGAAACAACCACAAATCTTAACCAAGAAAAAAGTGTGAACGAAATTGAACTTACTGCTCCAGGCAGACTCAGAGTAATAAAAAGAAATGGTAAAGTTGTTGCGTTTGAAGAAGATAAAATAAAGGTAGCTGTAACAAAAGCATTTCTTGCAATAGAGTCTGGTAATGCGGCAGCAAGCGATAGAATACACAAAAAAGTTAATCAAATTACAGAAAGTGTGATTGAAGTCTTTGAAAGAAGAATGCCATCTGGGGGCACGCTTCACATTGAGGAAATACAAGATCAAGTAGAGCTTCAGCTTATGAGATCCGAAGAACTTGAAGTCGCTAGAAGTTATATTTTATATAGAGCTGGAAGAACACAAGAAAGAAAGAAAGTTGCACCGATTATAGATATACCTGATGTTCCTAAAATTAACATAACAAAAAGTGATGGAACAAAAGTACCTCTTGACGTTGAAAGACTTGCGTCATTAATAGCTGATGCATGTGAAGGGCTTAAAGATGTATCAATAAATGAAGTGCTAGAAGAAGCGCTCAAAAATTTATATGACGGCGTTTCTATTTCTGATATGAGATCAAGTTTAATAATGTCTGCAAGAACAAAAGTAGAAAAAGAGCCAAATTATTCTTTTGTTACCGCAAGAATATTAATGGATCAAATAAGAAATGAAGCTTTGGGGTTTTTGGGAATAGCGGAAGATGCAACATATGAGCAAATGGAAGCATATTACCCAAAGGCACTTAACGCATATATAGACAAAGGTATTGAGTTGGATATCCTCGATGAAGAGCTCAGAAATTACGATCTAGAAAAGCTTGGGAATGCAATTGATCACACAAGAGATAATCAATTTACATATTTAGGGCTACAAACTTTATATGATAGATACTTTATTCATTGCGATGAAGTTAGGTATGAACTGCCGCAGGTATTTTTCATGAGAGTAGCAATGGGTTTGGCGATAGAAGAGGAAAATAGGGAAGAAAGAACAATAGAATTTTACAAACTACTATCAAGCTTTGATTATATGAGCTCTACGCCTACACTCTTCAATTCAGGAACAAGAAGACCCCAGCTCTCTTCTTGCTATCTAACAACAGTACCTGATGATCTCGATGGTATATTTGGGGCGATCAAAGATGATGCTCTTTTATCAAAATGGGCAGGAGGTCTAGGTAATGACTGGACTCCAGTAAGAGCTATGAATTCATACATCAAAGGAACAAATGGAAAAAGCCAAGGCGTCGTTCCCTTTTTAAAAGTTGCAAATGATACAGCAGTTGCCGTAAACCAAGGCGGAAAAAGAAAAGGAGCCATGTGTGCATACTTAGAAACATGGCATCTAGACATAGAAGAATTTCTAGATCTTAGAAAGAATACGGGTGATGACAGAAGAAGAACACATGATATGAACACAGCAAACTGGGTTCCTGACTTATTTATGAAAAGAGTAGAAGAAGGAGCAAACTGGACACTATTCTCACCAGGAGAGACCCCGGAATTACATGACCTTACAGGTAAAGCATTTGAAGAAAAGTATGCTGAGTATGAGGCAAAAGCTGCTTCTGGTGAAATGGATCAAGCCAAATCTATACCAGCAAAAGAACTATGGAGAAAAATGCTTACAATGTTATTTGAAACAGGGCATCCTTGGATAACATTCAAAGATGCATGTAACCTTAGATCGCCTCAACAGCATGCAGGTGTAATTCACTCCTCTAACCTTTGCACAGAAATTACACTGAACACTTCAGCTGATGAGATTGCTGTTTGTAACCTTGGTTCTGTTAATTTATCAAGACATATGAAAGATGGAAAACTTAACGAAGAAAAGGTAAAGCAGACAGTAGCAACAGCCATAAGGATGCTTGATAATGTTATCGATATTAATTACTACTCAGTAGATACAGCAAAAAATTCAAACATGAAGCATAGACCTATTGGTTTAGGACTAATGGGCTTTCAAGATGCGCTATACAAACAAAACATACCATATTGTAGCAAAGAGGCTGTGGAATTTGCTGACAGTAGTATGGAGCTTATTAGCTATCACGCTATTCATGCGTCAACAGAACTTGCAAAAGAACGTGGGGCATATCAAACCTTTGAAGGCTCTCTTTGGAGTCAAGGAATACTTCCTAAAGATTCCCTCAAGATTCTCATAGAGAATAGAGGAAGTCAGTATATAAACGTTGATGAATCAGAGACTTTAGACTGGGAAACGCTAAGAGAAAAGGTGAAGAGTGACGGAATGAGAAACTCAAACGTAATGGCAATTGCTCCTACAGCTACGATCTCAAATATCACAGGAGTAACGCAGTCTATTGAGCCTACATACCAAAATCTTTATGTAAAATCTAATCTGTCAGGTGAATTTACAATTGTTAACCCTCATCTTGTTGACAAACTAAAGAGTCTTAATCTTTGGGACGATGTGATGATAAATGATCTTAAATACTTTGAAGGTAGCTTGTCACAAATCTCAAGAATACCAGATGACGTAAAAAAATTATTCTCGACAGCTTTTGAAGTTGAGCCTAAATATATAGTTGAGGCTGCAAGTAGAAGACAAAAATGGATTGATCAAGCTCAATCTCTAAATCTTTATATAAATAATGCGGACGGGAAAAAATTAGATATCACATATAGAATGGCATGGTACTCGGGATTAAAAACGACTTACTACCTAAGATCACTTGCCGCTACAACAACAGAAAAATCAACAGTGAAACAAGGAAACTTGAATGCTGTCAGCGCTGAAGCAAAAGAAACACCGCAACAAGAACTTGGAGCTCCTGCTCCGGTTCCAACAGCATGCTCTCTGGATGATCCAGATTGTGATGCTTGTCAATAATAATAGGAGATTAGAATGTTAAATTGGGATGAATATAATACAGAAGAAACAAACCAAGCTGCGCAGCAAGCACCTGCTGCACCAATGCAAGCTAAAGAAGAAAAAGAAGTTATAGTAAAGCTTGATGATGCTCCCTCTTTTGAATCAACATCAACAGAAGGAAGCAGAGCGGAAAAAGCAAGAGCAACTCTTGATCAACTTAATATCGAAGATGGCATTAAGGAGCTCGACGAAATGAAAGGTGGAAGAGTTGAGGTTGATCAAAAAGCAATGATTAATTGCAAGGCGGATCTAAACCAACTAGTACCTTTTAAATATGACTGGGCATGGCAAAAATATCTTGACGGAAGCGCTAATCACTGGATGCCACAAGAAATAAATATGACGAATGATATTGCATTGTGGAAGTCAGAAGATGGTCTTTCAGATGATGAGAGAACAATTGTAAAAAGAAATCTTGGCTTCTTTTCAACTGCTGACTCGTTAGTTGCTAATAATCTTGTACTTGCTATATATAGGCTAATTACCAACCCAGAGTGTAGGCAATATATTTTAAGACAAAGCTTGGAAGAGGCGATACATACACATGCATATCAATACTGTATTGAGTCTTTAGGCATGGATGAAGGCGAAATATTTAACATGTACAGAGAGATACCATGCGTTGCTAAGAAAGCATCATGGGGCTTAAAGTATACAAAAGAAATTTCTGATCCCAACTTCCAAACTGGAACAGTTGAGACTGACAAGCAACTCCTTCGAAACTTGATAGCTTTTTATTGTGTTCTTGAAGGGATCTTCTTTTATTGTGGTTTTACACAAATATTGTCTATGGGAAGAAGAAATAAGATGACAGGAACCTCTGAACAATTTCAATATATTCTGAGAGACGAGTCAATGCATGTTAACTTTGGTATTGATGTAATAAATCAAATAAAAATTGAAAATCCGCACCTTTGGGACGAGCAAATGAAGAGTGAAGCAGCTCAAATGATCCTAGAAGGAACAGAACTAGAGATACAATACGCGAGAGATACTATGCCAAGAGGTGTTTTGGGTATGAACGCATCAATGATGGAAGAGTATTTAAAATTCATTGCCAATAGAAGACTTACGCAAATTGGTCTCGAGGAAGAGTTTAAAGGTATTACAAATCCTTTCCCATGGATGTCAGAAATAATGGATCTTAGAAAAGAAAAGAATTTCTTTGAAACTAGAGTAATTGAGTATCAAACGGGTGGTGCCCTCAATTGGGAGTAACCAACCCAAAAAATAAAAAGCCTCTTTTAAGAGGCTTTTTTCATGAGTGGATGTTTTTTGTTTCAATCGGTGCCTGCATACCACTAATAATAAAAAGCTCAAATTCAATAGAGCTCATGGCTACCATTATTTACTCAATCGGAATCTTTATGATGTTTGGTTTCAGTGCTCTTTATCACAGAGTGAGCTGGAAACCAAAAGTTTTAGGTTTAATGAGAAGGCTTGATCATTCATCTATATTTATGATGATAGCTGGCACTTTTACACCAATATGCCTCCTGGTGCTACCTATGGCTACAGGCAAGAATCTATTAATGATAATCTGGGTCATTGCAGGCCTAGGAATTCTTCAGTCAATAATTTTTACAAATATGCCCCGTCTATTAAGAGCAAGTTTCTATCTTGGTGCAGGGTATATAGCAATTCCATATATGTCGGTTATGTCTTCTTTTATGGGTTATACCAATTTTGCTCTGACAGTTGCTGGTGGCACAATATACTCAGTTGGAGCTATTAGTTATGGTTTTAAATTTCCAGACATTAGTCCAAAATATTTTGGTTTCCATGAATTTTTTCATTTACTAGTCTGCATAGCGGCTATCTTGCACTTTATAGTTATCTACTCAATAGTTGGCTCATAAGTTATGAAGTTATACTCTAGTGTTTTTGCACCGAGCCCCAGAAAAGTTCTTATCTTTTTAAAAGAAAAAAATATATTAGATATAGAGCTAATTAATTTAGATCTTGCACAATTAGAGCATAAAACAGCTGAATATAAAGCAATTGCACCAAACTCCAAGGTTCCTGCACTCATGCTTGATGATGGAACAATAATATTAGAAACTACTGCGATATGTAGATATCTAGAATGCCTATATCCGGAACCAAATATGTTTGGAGAGAGTCCTATTGAGATAGCATCTATAGAAATGTGGTATTCCAGGCTTTCATTTGAATTGATGATGCCACTAATGCATGGCTTCAGGCACACACACCCCCATATGAAGAAAATGGAAGACCAAAATGAAGCTTATGGGTTAGCGCAAAGAAAAATTGGTATCAAAGCCTTAGAGACATATGACGATATAATATCCACGCAACAGTTTATAGCTGGAGAGAAATTTACCTATGCTGACCTCCAAATGGTTACTTCGCTTCAATTCCTGGTTCGTTTAAATAAGATTTCCATAGAAGACTATGGAAATCTTAATGATTATGTAGGAGAAATATCTAGTCGACCAAGCTTCTCTGTTTAAATTATTCTTTGTTTAAAAGCTCAAATATTTTTAGTGTTTGCTCACCACCATTTTGCAGAGCTCTAGCATCGTTCATATCTGAAATATTATCCCAACTTGCTGCAATATTTTCGGGAGTCATATCATCCCCAGTTCCAAGAGAAACTCCCATAGTTTCATGGATATATATTCGAGAAAATACCCCTGCCCCAGCTGACATTACTGCACCGTTTGGAGCCTGATCACTAGCAAGATACAGAACCGCAGGTGTTACATATTCTGGTTGTAAATTTTTACCAAAGTCTTCAGGAATTAAACCCTCGGTCATTCTTGTGTATGCAACAGGTGTTATTGAATTTGAAAAGACATTATATTTTTGCCCTTCAATTTTTAATGTATTCATTAAGCCAACCATAGCCATTTTTGCTGCGCCGTAGTTTGCTTGACCAAAATTACCAAAAACACCACTTGAAGAGCTAGTAAATATAATTCTTCCATAGCCCTGCTCTCTCATGATTGGATAAATAGTATGGGTGCAATTTAAAGTACCTTGAAAGTGAACATCCATAACTAGATTAAAGTCATCCAAGGTAACATTATGAAAGCTTTTGTCTCGAAGAATTCCAGCATTATTAACTAAAACATCAATCCTTCCCCACTTAGCCATTACATCTTTAACCATAGATTGAATTGCTGCTAAATCTGTAACGCTAGCTCCATTTGCTATAGCCTCACCGCCTTCAGAAATAATTTGCTCAACAACTGAGTTTGCAGCATCACTGGTACCACTTCCATCAACGCTTCCCCCAAGATCATTAACAACAACCTTAGCCCCTCTTCTTGCTAACTCTAAAGCGTGTTGTTTGCCAATACCGCCTCCAGCACCTGTTACTATTGCAACTTGATCATCAAATCTTATAGACATTTAAACTCTCCTAAATATGCAGTTAAAAAATTAACTTAGTTAATACAAAGTATTTTATATTAAAAAATGCGATTGATACTATTTTTAAATTATTGGATTTGTATATGAAAATAATTTACCTAGGGTTTATCATTGTTATATGCCAAAGTTCCCGAATCTTGAATTAAAAGAGTTTCAACTTGAATCTAAAGATTACGATCTTGATAAATGGTTACAATCTTGCACAGAAGAAACTCATTGGGTTGAGGGGCATATAAAATTATTCGGCAAAATTCATAAAATCCCCAGACTTCAGTCCTGGTATGCAGATAAAGGAATTCAATATTCCTACTCAGGCAAAAGCTTGAAGCGAAATGATTGGAATAATTCTCTCAGTGAAATTAAAAATGCGATAGAAGAGCTATCAGATAAGAATTTTAATTCAGTATTGATGAATTTATATAGAAATGGGAATGATTCTATGGGACTTCATTCAGATGATGAAAAGGAATTAGGAGAATTTCCAGTAATAGCATCATTATCATTGGGCGCTCCAAGAAAAATATTTTTTAAGCATAAGTTCAAAAAAATTAACTTTAATATCAATCAAAACCATGGAACAGTTCTGGTTATGAGTGGTGAAACACAGAAATATTGGAAGCATGAAATAAAGAAAGAAAAAAAAATAGTTTTACCTAGAGTAAATTTAACTTTTAGGAATATAATCTCCTAACTAATTAAAATATTATACGGAATTTAAAAATGAATGAGAGAGTAAAAGTAGTTGTAACGGGTGCTGCAGGTCAAATAGCATACTCTTTAATACCTAGACTTGTTGATGGGAAGACCTTTGGCAATAAGAAAGTTGATCTATGTTTAGTTGAGATACCTCAGGTAGTAGATAAGCTTGAAGGTTTAGTGATGGAGCTTGAAGATTCTTATTTTCCGCACATGGGGGAAGTTACTTATACAGATGACTTTGAAAAAGCTTCGTTGGAAGCTGATTGGTTTTTGTTGGTTGGAAGTATACCTAGAGGAATTGTTTATGAAGGCAAAAAAATTGAGGAAAGGTCAGACCTTCTCAAAATTAATGGTGGTATTTTCGTAAAACAAGGCGAGGCGATTGGAAAATTTGGTAAGAAGAATGCAAAAGTTCTTGTGGTAGGTAATCCAGCTAATACCAATGCATTAATAGGTAAAAACTCTGCCAATAACGATTCACAGTTATGGATGGCAATGACTATGCTTGATTCCAGCAGAGCAAAATCTGTTATTGCTAAAAAAACAAATAATGATGTAAGTGATGTAAAACACATGATCATATGGGGCAACCATAGCCCAACCATGTATCCTGATATTGAAAATTCAATCATTGGAAGCCAAAAAGGTAATGCAGTAATTGATGATAGTAAATGGATTGAGGATTCTTTCTTACCTTTAGTTCAACAAAGGGGTAAAGCAGTAATTGATGCTAGAGGCGCATCTTCAGCAACATCTGCTGCAAAAGCCGCTCTAGATACTGTAATAGCATGTGAAAATCCAACAGAGCAAGGCAATTGCTTTAGTGCAGCAATTGCAAGTGACGGCTCTTACGATGTTCCAGAGGGATTAATATGCGGTTACCCCCTAGTCACACTTGAAGATGGATCAGTTGAAATTAAAAGAGATGTTGTGCTTAGTGATTTTGCTAAAGCAAAATTTCAAGTTTCTATTGATGAATTGAATTCTGAGAGAGAAGCGGTAAAACACCTACTCAAATAAATATGCAAAAGGATATAGAGAGAATAATCTTAAATATCCTTTCAAATGAGGGCTGCAGTAAATTACTTATATCCACGAAGAAAGATCTCTCTTCGTTAGTTAAAAAATTAGAAGCAGGCTCTGTAGAAAATATTTCAGTTGTCCCAAATATTGCCAGTGTTGGCAACCAATATTTTGATATGTTTATTGCATTGGATGACATAGATATTAATGAAACTGATATTGGCACAATCAAAAATTTAATTAGCTCAAAAATAATACTATTTACATCCTCTCTAAATCTAATGGATGACACGATGATGAAAATGGGATTACAAAGAGAAATCATTAATGAAAAAATTGGATGCAGATGTTATTCATACAATCTAGAAACCTATAACAACAAAAGATCCTGGAATAATGCAGATGGTTGGGCTAACCCTGAAAATTTTGATAAGTTTAGATGGTAAATATATCTAAAAATAAGACATAAAAATTTATCTGTAAATTAATTTATAGTGTAAGTTAATAGTATGAAATCACTAAAAATTATTGTAATAATCCTCACATTTTCTTTAAGTTCAAACATTTATGCTGATGCAACGTCCTGTGGAAGTGGAGAATGTCCTGTTTTAGAAAGAGCAAAAGATGTTGGAGATGCTGCACTTAAAGAAATGGCTCCTTATATTGGAGCTGCTATCGTTATTGGCTTAGCAGCATCCTCAAGCAGCGCTGCTGATAGTTATATAAATAATATCGATAAAAGCCCTTTTCAAAGCGGCATTCAGCTATTAGAAGAAGAAAACAAATACACTATAGATGTTTTGACTTTTAAAAATAGTTATTCTTATGATCCATTAAAAAAGAACAACTATTCCCTCAATGTATTGGAAATCAAATATAAGTTTAATTAAGATTTAAGCTGTGGAAATAACAATACATCCCTGATAGAACTTTGGTTGGTGATCATCATAACCAATCTATCAATACCTATTCCAACACCAACAGCCGGAGGCATTCCATGTTCGAGGGATAATATGTAGTCTTCGTCATACGACATTGCCTCTTTATCTCCTGCATTTTTGGCTTCAACTTGATCCTTAAATCTTTGAGCTTGATCGTCTGGATCATTTAACTCACAAAATCCATTAGCTATTTCTTTTCCACCAATGAATAATTCAAACCTATCTGCAATGTCTGGGTTTTCATTATTTCTTCTGGATAACGGCGAAACTTCTATGGGATAGCCCAATACAAAAGTTGGCTGAATTAGCTGACTCTCAACAGTCTCTTCAAATAAATCTAATAAATCTTTGCCGCTTAGTTTATCTAAGTCACTTTGAGCAAGGTTCATGTTTTTATCAAGCACAAGGTTTGAAAGAGTTTCCTTTTTAAAATTCGACAAGTCTATTTGATCTTCTCCCCATTCAACATTCAAGGACCCACAAATAGTACTTGCAGCAGTTTTAATCATGTTCTCAGTAAATTCTATGGTTCTATCCAATGAAGAGTAGGCTTCGTAATACTCTAACATAGTAAATTCAGGGTTGTGCCTAGTAGAAAGACCCTCATTCCTGAAGCTTCTATTTATTTCGAAAACTCTTTCAAAGCCGCCCACAAGAAGTCTTTTTAAATAAAGTTCAGGTGCTATTCTTAAATACAAATCTCTATCTAAAGCATTATGCTTTGTAATAAATGGCCTTGCTACAGCCCCACCTGGAATCGGATGCATCATTGGGGTTTCGACTTCTATAAAATCTCTACTCTTAAGCGAGCCTCTCATTGATTCAATGATTTTAGTTCTATCTAGAAACACTTTTTTGGACTCTTCATTGCTCATAAGATCTAGATATCTTTGCCTGTATCTAGTTTCAATGTCTGCAAGTCCTTTAAATTTATCAGGCATAGGCCTAATTGATTTTGTTATCAATACTATATTTGAAGCTTCTATGGTGAGTTCATCTGTCCTTGTTTTAAATAGCTTACCCTCTACACCTATAATATCGCCAAGATCCCATGTCTTAAAATCGTCATATAACTCTTTCGAAACAGTATTTTTACTCACATAAATTTGAATATCCCCACTTGCATCTCTTATAGTAGCGAAACTAGCATTGCCCATTATTCTTCGGAGAACGACTCGACCGGCAACTGTTATACCAACAATATTTTTTGATTCAAGCTCTTCTTTAGTGTTGGATGAAAAGTCTAATGATAAGTTTTTTGCGTAATGCTCTTTATAAAAATCATTTATATATGCCTTGTTACTTAATCTTAAGGTATCAAGTTTTTTTCTTCGTTCTTCAATTATCCCTTCTTCTCCGCCAATATTATCTTCTGACATCTAAACCCCCTCGTTAAGGCTGCATTTAATAAATTCATCTATTTCACCGTTTAAAACTGCTGAGGTATTTCCAGTTTCATAGCCGGTTCTTAAATCTTTAATTCGAGACTGGTCTAAGACATAAGATCTAATTTGACTGCCCCAGCCAATATCAGATTTACTTTCTTCTAATACCTGTCTCTCTTCATTTTGTTTTTGTAATTCTAACTCGTAAAGCTTTGATTTAAGTTGTTTGAAAGCATTTTCTTTATTTTTATGTTGAGATCTATCACTTTGGCATTGGGCAACAACACCTGAAGGTTCATGAGTAAGCCTAACAGCAGAATCTGTTTTGTTTACATGCTGACCTCCTGCACCAGATGCTCTGTATGTATCAATTCTTATATCAGACGGATTTATTTCAATCTCTATTGAATCGTCAACTTCTGGTGAAATAAAGACAGAAGCAAACGATGTATGTCTTCTATTTCCTGAATCAAACGGTGACTTGCGAACAAGCCTGTGAATCCCAGTTTCTGTTCTTAACCAGCCATATGCATGATCACCTTCTACATGCAGTGAGGCTGACTTAATACCAGCAACCTCGCCATGTGAAATTTCAGTAACTGATATTTTAAAACCTCTACTTTCCGCCCACTTAGAGTACATTCTTAAAAGCATTTCTGCCCAATCTTGCGCCTCAGTTCCTCCAGATCCAGATTGGATGTCAACATAGGCTGATGAAGGATCCATTTTGTTAGTAAACATTCTTCTAAATTCAAGATCGATTACTCCTTGCTCCATTAAACTATATTCTTGCAAAATCTCGTTTATTGCATCGTCGTCAGACTCTTCGCTCGCCATCTCAAAAAGCATTAAGTTATCAGAAACTTTTTCTTTTATATAGTTGTAGTTTTCAAGTGCCTTTTCAAGAGAAGATTTTTCTTTATTTAAGCTTTGTGATAACTCTAAATTTGACCATACAGCTTCAGTAGAAAGACTCTCTTCGATAAATTTTAATCTATTCTGTTTATCATTAAGCGCAAATGGCCCGTTGGCAATCTCTTCTAGCCTTTGGTGTAAATCGTTCAATGACGAATTGAGTTCAGCTTGATCCACTTAATTATTTTTGATTATAAATTTGAATATATCATCTTTTGAGGCTGGCATCTTGACTCCGTATTCTTTGCCTTGCATGGCATCAGATAGATTTCTTGGAATCTCAGATAACTCTAGCCCAGCTTCTTCAATAACGTCAGGAAACTTAGCAGGGTGCGCTGTTGAAAGAATAAGCGTATGTCCTTTGAGTTTTTTATTGAGATAGTCAACAGCAGAGGTTCCAACAGCCGTATGCGGATCGACAAGATAATTATATGTATTCTTTACATATCTCATATTAGCAATTGTGTCATCGTTTCTAACAGTGTGGCTTAAAAAAATATCATTGCTCTTCATCCAAATTTTTTCATCTAACTCAATTGGAGCGTTTGGAAAAGCTGTATAAAGTTTTGCGCATATTTCCGGATCTCTCTCTGCATATAGATCATAAATTAGCCTCTCAAAATTACTTGCAACACTGATATCCATACTTGGTGAAAGTGTTTCGTATACATCTTTTTTTGAATAATCATTGCTTCTAAAAAATCTATCTAAAATATTATTATCATTTACGGCAACAATTATCTTTTCTAGTGGCATACCCATTTTACTAGCTGCATAACATGCAAAAACATTACCAAAATTGCCTGTAGGTACAGCAAAATTAAGACTCTTCGAAAAATTATTAACTACCATTGAGGCATAAAAATAATAACAAATTTGACCGATAATTCTCACCCAATTAATTGAATTTACTGCTAATAAATATTGATCATCTTTAAGAAATGATCTTTCTTGGAACCCTTGCTTAACAATGTCTTGGCAGTCATCAAAACTACCATCAACAAGGATAGTAAAAACATTATCACTATTAACCGTTGTCATTTGTCTTCTTTGAATATCTGACATATTTCTATCAGGCAATAATATAAAACTTTTAATAGCATTAAATCTTTTACATGCATCAATTGCTGCGGAGCCAGTATCCCCAGAAGTTGCCCCAAGAACCACTGCAGTTTTATTATTTTTCTGAAGAGTTTTATTAAAAAAAGCTGCTGCAAGCTGTAATCCGAAATCCTTAAATGCTCCAGTAGGTCCGTGGAATAACTCTAGAATTGACTTCTCCTCATCTAATTTATAGATTGGAGCAAAATCTTCATTTGAAAAATCATGCCAAGTATCATCTAAAAGCTCCAATACTTCACTTTCCATAAATGAGGATGAGGTATAAAGCGGTACGATATGTTTGGCTACGTCTATGAATGTTTTTTGTTTTTTAAGCAAATTAAGGTCAACCTGAGGCCATTCATCGGGCATGAATAAACCTCCATCTGATGCAAGACCTTGCATAAGGATCTCTTCAAATGATTTATTTTTATCCGCGCCTCTTGTGCTATGAAAAAGCATTAATCTGTGCTTTCTATTCTAATAGTTCTAAGATTTGTAACAGAACTGAGTGAGAGAATCTTTTCTTTTATTCCCTCAAGCTTATTTTCTTTAAAAATGTCAGAAATAAGAATAATGGGGACTAAATTATTACCAAGGTCTTCTTTTTGAACCATAGACTCTATACCAATATTCGATTCAGCAAGGGCTGTAGTAATTGATGCCATAACTCCAGGGTTGTCTTCTACTTCAATATAAAAGTAGTATTGAAATGAAAATTCTTTAAACTCTTTAATTGGTTTTTCATCGCTCGAGCTAACAAAATTAAGCATATTATTGTTTGAATTTGCTAAATGAATAATATCAGATATCAATCCAGAGGCGGTTGATTCTTGGCCAGCACCAGATCCCGCAATATGAATTTTACCAACAAGGTCAGTATCAACTTCTATTCCATTTCTTACACCTTTTAAATTAGCTAGATAAGAATCCTTAGAAACTAATGCTGGATGAGCTCTAAGCTCAATACTTTCATCATTATCCATAGAAACAGCAAGGTGCTTGATCGTATAACCGAGCATTTCAGCATAAATAAAATCTTTTTTATCAATCTTAGTTATGCCTTCAATATAAAACTCTTTTGGAGGAAGTGATAACCCATATGCTATGTATGAAAGTAAGCCAATTTTGTGAGCAGCATCCACCCCATCAATGTCAAATGATGGATCTGGTTCTGCATAGCCCTCTTGCTGTGCAAGTTCCAATGTTGATTTAAATTCATTCCCTTCTTCCATATTAGATAAAATAAAATTAGACGTACCATTAAGCATTCCTGATATCTTTTTTATTTTATTTGAAGCAAGCTCTTCCTTTAACATCTTTACTATTGGAGTTCCTGCACAAACAGCAGCTTCAAATAAAACTTTTACATTATAATTATTGGCTTCTGCAAAAATTTCATCGCCGTGGTTGAAGATTACTGCTTTATTAGCTGTAATAACATGCTTACCAGCACGTATTGATTTTAAAATTAGCTCCCTTGCGACCTCTACCCCACCAATTAACTCTATTACAACATCTATATCTTGATCAGGTATTTCAAAAATATCTCTAAATACAGGAACGTTTCCTGGATTACATTTTGGGTTATCCCTTCTAGCTCCAATGCAGCTAATATCTATATTAACTCCCGATTGTTTAATAAATTTATTATTGGACTCTATTGCATTAAACATCCCAGTGGCAACATTACCCCAACCACATATTCCTACTTTCAATATTTTCATTTAATTACCTAAAATATTTTTTATTCCTCTGATTGCTTGCCTAATTCTTTGTTCATTCTCAATTAATGAAAATCGAACATAACCATCACCCTCAACTCCAAAACCTGCCCCAGGAGATACTGCTACCTTTGCTTCAGATATTAACATTTTACTAAACTCAAGAGACCCTAGATATTCAAACTTTTTAGGTATTTTTGCCCAAACAAACATAGTTGCAAGAGGTTTTTCAATACTCCATCCAACCCTGTTCAATCCATCACATAATTCATCCCTTCTAGATTTATATAAATTACGAATTTTATCCACCTCTTCATCACACTCATTTAATGCTTTTATGGCAGCAACTTGTATAGGCGTAAAAGTCCCATAATCTAAATAAGATTTCATTTTCTTCAAGGCCTCTATGAGATCTTGATTACCACAACAAAAGCCCACTCTCCAACCTGGCATATTGTAAGATTTTGACATAGTAAAAAATTCAACTGCTATATCTTTTGCTCCTTTAATTTCTAAAATTGATGGTGCTTTGTAACCATCAAATGAAATATCTGAATATGCTAAATCATGAATGATCCAAATATCATATTTTTTCCCAATAGCTACAATTTTTTTAAAGAAATCTTTATCTGCTATTTGAGTTGTTGGATTAGATGGAAAGTTAATGATGATCATTTTTGGTTTTTTTACTGACTGCAAAATACTAGCTTCTATATCATCAATAAAAGTATTTAAATCATCTTTCAACGGAACTGATTTTAAGTTAGCACCAGCAATAACTACTCCATAAGAATGTATTGGATAAGTTGGAGACTGAACAATCACGGAGTCATTTTGAGATAATGTAGCTAAAGAAAGATGTGCAATACCCTCTTTAGAACCCATGCAAGTAACCACCTCTTTATCTATACATAAGTCCACTTTATGCTTTCTTTTATACCAATTTGCAATAGCAAGTCTTAATTTTGGAATTCCTGCGGATTGAGAATATCTATGCGTTAAAGGATTCTTTACTGTTTCTGTGAGCTTATCAACAATAGCTTGAGGAGTTGGTTGGTCAGGGTTTCCCATACCAAGATCAATAATATCTTCGCCATTAGATCTAGCATTGCTTTTTAAAGCATTTATTTCAGAAAAAATATAAGGAGGTAGTTTATCTGCGTTTACAAATCTTAGGTCTGGCATAATCTACTCTGATAGTCTTTGAGCAAGTTCTAGAGGAGGGATATAACCCTTTATCTGCGAACCATTGCTTGTAAATATTGCAGGTGTTCCGGTCACCCCAAGCGTCTTACCTAGGTTATATTGTTCAGTAATTGGTTGGTTTGTACAAAAAAGTGATTCAATTTCTTTATCATCTTTAAGAGTTGAGAGTGACTTCTTTTTATCACTTGAGCACCATACGCTCACCATTTTTTGATATGTTTCCCCATCAATACCTGACCTTGGAAAAGCAACATAATTTACGGATATACCGAGTTCGTTATAGTCACTAATTTGGCTATGGAATTTTCTACAGTAACCGCAATCTACATCAGTAAATACGAATATATTATGTTTTTCATTATCAGATGTGAATTGGATTAGGTCTTTGTCAGGAATGGCATCTAAGAGAGTTTTTCTTCTTTTATCTAGATCTAATGTACTTAAATTTTTAACACTATCTTGCTCGATTTGATAAAGATCGCCATATATAAAATAGTTACCGTTTTTAGATACATATAGTGGCTGCAAATCACCAAAATAAACCTTATAAAGGCCATCAATCACTGATTCTTCTATTGACTCTATTTTTGATTCAGGAGGCAGAACAGCTAAAACTTTTTCCTCTATGATATTGGAGAAAGAAAATGATGAAAAAAATAAGGTAGAAATAAGAATGGATTTATTCATTTTAGCCTCGTGGATGATGTTTTTTTAAAATATCACTTAATCTTTGTTTTGCGATATGAGTATATATTTGAGTTGTCGATAAGTCACTATGGCCAAGTAACATTTGAACAGATCTTAAATCAGCACCTCTATTTAATAAATGTGTTGCAAATGCATGCCTTAAAGTATGAGGTGAGATATTTGATTTGAGATTGCATCTTATTAAATAAACCTTAACCCTATTCCAAAAGCTAACTCTACTTAAAATCTTACCTCTGTTGCTTAAAAACAACTCTTTTGATTGGCTCTTTCCTCTAATTTGTAGGTATTTAATAATAGAATCATGAGCTTGATCGCCAAAAGGGATTAAGCGTTCTTTGGAGCCCTTCCCTAAAACTCTTACAACATTCCTATTCATATCGATATTACTGAACTTTATATTTATTAATTCAGAGACCCTTACTCCAGTTGCATAAAGAAGCTCAACCATTGCCCTATCTCGTATTTCAATATCTTTTTTTGAATTTATACAGGATAAAAGAGTTTCAACATCTTTCTCTGACATGGAATTTGGTAGGTTTTTATTCTGCTTTGGAATTGGTATATCTTCAGTAGGAATAACGTCTATATATTTCTTTTTCTTAAGAAATATAAAATAGGCTTTAATCGATGATATTTTTCTATTAACCGATGAGCTTTTAAAATCTTGATCAAATAAATATTTGATATATTTATTTATATCTTGGGAGGTTGTTAATTTAGCTGGTATTTTTAACGCCTGTACCGACCATTCCATAAAATGGAGCAGATCAGATTGGTATGATTTAACTGAATTTTGAGATAAGCCCTTTTCAATGTACAGGTAATCTATAAAGGACCTAGTAATGGGATCCTTTAAGAGATACCTTCTCATTAACTAATCTAATCTTTCTTTGATTCTTGCAGACTTACCAGAACGATCTCTTAAATAGAAAAGTTTAGCTTGCCTTACATCACCCTTTCTCTTAACTTCAATTGAATCTATCATCGGGCTATGAGTTTGAAAGGTTCTTTCAACGCCTATGCCACTAGAAATTTTTCTGACAATAAAAGAAGAGTTGAGACCACCCTTTTTATAGCCCATCACAACACCTTCAAATGCTTGTAGTCTTGATCGCTCGCCTTCTTTTACTTTAACAGAAACAACAACTGTATCTCCAGGTCTAAAAGATGGAATATCTGTTTTTAACTGTTTTTTTTCAAACTGTTGTACTATTTGAGCAGGTGATTTTTCTTCCAATGATACAGCTGGGGCTTGATCTTGTTCTTCAGTTACTGCATCGGTTGATTCTAAAGTAGCTTCTTCAGTTACAGAGCTAGTGTCATCACTGATTTCGGGAGCAGTAGAGGTATCTTCGTTATTTATATTATCTTTATCTGTCATTTTTATTCACCTAAAAAGTGCTATAGGATATCCTTTGTTAGCAATTCTTCCAAGAGTTTTTTTTGATTATTTGTTAATTTTACATCATTTAATAGTTCGGGTCTTCTTAAATAAGTTTGAATTAAAGAATTTTTTGCCTTCCACTCCTTAATTTCATTATGATTTCCAGATAAAAGGACGTCTGGAACAGTCATGCTTTCAAATACCTCAGGTCTTGTGTATGAATGCCCTTTCAAAAAACCATTTGAAAATGTATCTTTGGTCAATGAATTCTTATTACCTACCGTTCCAGGAATTACTCTTATAATTGCATCTATGGCGCACAAAGCAGCTGCCTCACCACCATTAAGAATAAAATCACCTAAAGAAATTTCTTCATCTACATATTTATCAATAAATCTTTGGTCAATACCCTCATATCTTCCACATATAAATGTAATATTTTCTTCCTTAGCTAAATTTTCAACTTTTTTTTGATTTAGCTTTGATCCTTGAGGTGAAAAATTAATCACACGACCTCTTTTTTTCTTTGGTATTTCTTTAAGGGTTTTTGCTAATGGTTCCGCCATCATCAGCATTCCTTCGCCTCCCCCGTATGGCTTGGCATCAATTTGTCTATGCTTGTTAATTGAATTTTTTCTAATGTCTAGGGCATTCAAATTAACGTTGCCGTTTGAGATTGATTGACCTGCAAGACCATGATCAAAAAAAGAAAAGATCTCGGGAAAAATAGTTAATACATTAATATTCATGGCATCAAAAATCTTTTGGCCAGTCGACCAAGATTTTTTTATTTTCTGGGTCAATTTCAATTATAAAAATTTTTTTAACAAATGGTATTTGCCTTTTCTTAGAATCAACTGAAGAGCCTGATGGTGATATTTCCAACAAATCATTTGAACCATAGTTCGAAATTTCTGCAACCTCGCCAAGTTCATCATTGTTATTGCAATCTATAACACGCATACCGATGAGATCATGCCAGTAAAAATCATTTTTTTCTAAGCTGGGAAGTTCAGATTTGTTTATGAATAGTTTTAAATTGGTATAGCCCTTTAACAAATCAATATTATCTATGGATCTTATCTTGGATAAGAATTTGTTATTGAATTTTTTTATGTAAGCTAATTGAAGGTCTTCATGCCCTTCAATTAAAACTGTAGTGTAATTGAGAATATTATCTTGAGGATCGCAAAAAGAGTTTAAAAAAAACTCTCCAACCAACCCCCTAGATTTACCAATAGAGCCAACACAAACTAGATTAGTATCTAATTTATTTACTTTCATCATCTGAAGAATCTATCTTTACAGATTCTTCTTCAGCAGGAGCTTCTTCAGCAGGAG
>ERZ1046568.407-NODE-407-length-36372-cov-13.963929_pt1 | contig 36372 bp, 33 predicted proteins | sample MGYA00383092_ERZ1046568 | MGnify/ENA primary metagenome ERZ1046568 (study PRJEB29581, sample SAMEA5548362) | metagenome | biome: marine; feature: coastal; material: water | depth 1 m | study: Short-term variability in the microbial, nano- and picoplankton... | reverse complement strand
CGCTAGATTGAAGACAACATAAAGAGAAAGCGGCATGCATATTAAAGATAAAGTCGTCGTTGTAACGGGCGGTGCAAGCGGAATCGGTAAAAGCCTCAGCGAGCGGTTTGCGCGCGAGGGCGCTCGAGCAGTCATCGTGTCGGATATTAATCAGGCGGGCGTTGATGCGACCGTTGCCGATATTGCGGCGCTCACCGAGGCGCGGGGCATTGTCGCGAATGTGGGCAAAGAAGACGAGGTCAGCGCTCTTGTCGACGCAACGCTCGCCGAGTTTGGCCATATCGATTTGTTTTGCTCGAATGCCGGTATTTTTACTGCGGGCGGTGAGAATGTATCAACCGAGGCGTGGCAGTCTATCTGGGACATTAATGTGATGTCGCATGTGTTTGCCGCACGTGCTGTATTGCCCTCGATGCTCGAGCGCGGCGAAGGCTATTTGCTTAACACCTCCTCAGCCGCTGGGCTATTGAGCCAAGTCGGTTCTGCGCCGTATTCTGTGACAAAACACGCAGCGATCGGTTTCGCCGAATGGCTCTCGATTACCTACGGTAATCGTGGTATCAAGGTTTCAGCGCTATGCCCGCAAGCGGTGCGCACAGCCATGACTGCAGTCGGTGCTGGCGATGGCGGCGTGGCGGGGCTCGACGGGATGCTCGAGCCGGAGCAGCTCGCTAACACGGTAATCGAGACACTTGAGAAAGAAGAATTTTTAGTCCTGCCGCATCCGGAAGTGCTGACGTATATGCGCCGCAAGACAGATGATTACGACCGCTGGCTCGGCGGCATGCGCCGGCTCAACGATAAATTCGAAGACGCGTACCGCAAGCGCGAAGAATCGCAGGATTAGGCGGCCGGATCGGTCGCCACAGTAATAAACTAACTAACTCGGAGAATAAGAATGAGAATGATCAAAATCGCCAATACAGCACTCGCCACACTCGCGCTCGTCGCCTCGGTATCCGCGTTCGCCGCACCAGAAGCGAAGATCGAACAGTTATCTTGGATGACTGGCAACTGGGCAGGCGCGCTGGGGGCCAATCAATTGGAAGAAAACTGGATTGCGATCGAGGGCAGTACGCTTGCCGCGATGGTCCGCATGACCGGCGACGATGCGACGAGCATGTTCGAGATGATTACCATCGAAGAGGTCGACGGCTCTTTAGAACTCAACGTTCAGCAGTGGAATCCGGGTATGTCGCCGCGCACTGATGGCGCACAGAAAATGCGTCTTATGGAAATAAACGACAACAGCGTTAAGTTCGAGGCGTTAGGCGAGGGCGGCATGAAAACGCTCGGCTACAGTCATCCGGACGCCGAGACGTTCATTATTCATGTTGAACAGGCTGCAGGTCCCAAATTCGACATCAGCCTTAAAGCGCGCAGCATCTGGAAGTAGCTTAGTCGATGAGGACGCCGCGTTCGGCTAATTCGTCCCTGATCGCCGCCATCATAGGCGCGTCTAAGATCGGGTCGAACGCGCGTTCCCTCTCCCAGTCGTAAAACCACACCGGCTTTAAACGCAGCGCCTCGGGTTCGTCATTACTGCGAGGAAATAGATGGGCATGAAGTGCGGGTTCGATGTTGCCGAGCATTTCGTAATTAATGCGCACGGCACCTGTGACAGCCAATATGGTGTCCCCTATCACGCTCATCTCATACAAGAATGTCTTGCGCGCTGCAGTTTCTAGCGCATTCAGGTCGGGCACTACGGGGTCCGGCAAGAGTAGACAATAGCCTGGCAAAAACTGCACATCGCCCGCGACAACCCAGCCCGAACTCACACGGCCAATCGCTTTGGGGTAGGTGCCGAGATTGCAGTCGCGAACGCGCTGGTGAATAAGTGTGGGCATGGCATGGCTCCTAAAGAGTAGCGTCAGAAGTATAACCCAGAAACAACAACGCCCCGCTGCGAGAAAACTCGCGACGGGGCGCTGGTGTGAAACACATAGAGGCCGCGCTAACGGCTGCTATGGGAGGAGCTATACTGCTACGACGTTGTTCGCGCAGGGGCCCTTCTGGCCTTGGCCTACTTCGAACTCTACTGCTTGGCCGTCGTTCAATGTTGCGTAGCCGCCACCGTTCTTGATTTCTGAGTGGTGTACGAACAGATCTTTGCCACCGTCTTCTGGTGTAATAAAGCCGAAGCCTTTGTCTGCGTTAAACCACTTCACTGTACCTTTGCTCATTTCTTACTTTCCTTATTTGGAATTAACTTTCACTGTGCGCAGTCAGCGGAGTGCCGAGCGCGCATTTCGTGCGGGTCGTTCTTGGTGCTTTTCGAGAGAGAGGTCAGCTAGTGGGCCTAAGAGTGCTCAACAAATCACCCCGCTAGGGTGCAATCTAAAGAGGGGCAATGACTACGATCTTGGATAGGCTGTGGTGACACAACGTGCAAAAAGAAGGGGGTCGCCAAAAAGAACAACGCTCAAGAACCATCAGTGTAGTCGGTATCCTATTGAATAGATACCGATAATTTAATAGCGCTAGCGAGAGAGGTCTTCGACTCGAGCGGCCAGCTCTTCGATCATCTGGGCAGCGATCACAATCTGCTCGTCGACGGCGTCAAACTGCAGCTGTTCGATGGATTCGCGCACCCCCGGCAGGGTCTTCACGCCATAGCCAGTATAGAAACCTGGTGCATAGAGATGGTGTTTGAACCAAGGGCGACCTGCGAGGCCATGCCCGCGAGTGAGCAGGCGTTCGCTACTGTACAGTAATCGATTAACCTCCGCGCTTGCAGGCTGATCGACTTTGCCCTCGTAGGCCGTGGCTGCAGCGTCGAGTCGAGTCAGCGCATTGTGCAGGCGCGCAAAATTAAAGTAAGGAACTGGCTGATTACTGCTTGGTGCGCCGAGGTTCTTCGTGGGATCAAGTGCAAGGTCATAGGTGCCAGCGTCAATCAGTGAATTTGTGTCTTCGGTGCCACTGCGCAGGGCATCGGTAAGCGCTTCGATTTCAGATAGGTAGAGCGCTATGTTGTCTGTGAGGCCTGCAAACTCGAAGGGGAGACGCTGTGCATTGGCGATTCGCAGCGTTGCTCGGCCCGCTACCTGCGCCAGTGCCACGCCATAATAGAGCCCAGGGTCGCGAAATTTTAGGTAATGCTCATAGGTGTCATAAAGCGTGTGATAGCTACCGTCCTGCGCCTCGCCACCAAAAGCAATGTTGATCGATGCAATGCCAAGATGCTGCAAAAAGGGAGTGTAGTCTGAGCCAGAGCCGAGAGGACTGATCCGCAACTGGGCACGGTTCTTCGCCTCGTTTTTAATGCGCGCGTTGCTGCCTTCGAGGGTCAACATCGCGCGGCGGCGCGCATCGACCGATACACCGGTTTGCGGGTCGATGACGTCAGCGGTGACGCCGCCCATAAGCTTCTCTAAGGTGTGGCTACCGCCGATATTGATAAAGCCGCGACTGTTGCCGTCGGTGTTGAGATAGGCGACTGCGTGCTCGCTGAGTTCGGCGGCATGATGTTCCACCCATTCGGTCGATCCTATTAGGCCGGGTTCCTCGGCGTCCCAGGCCGCATAAATCAGCGTTCGCGCCGGGGCATTACCTGCTTGCGCGAGCTCGCCGACGGCTTTAGCCTCTGCCATCAGTGCGACTAACCCCGAAATAGGGTCTGCAGCACCGTGATTCCAACCATCGTGATGATTGCCTCGTATAACCCACTCGTCAGGAAACTCGGATCCTTCGAGACGTGCGATCACATTGTATGCCGTGACCATAGTCCAGTTGAATTCGAGTTTTAGGCGCACGCGCGCCGGACCAGGACCCATATGATAGGTAATTGGTAGACCGCCGCGCCATTCTGCTGGCACGACATCGCCGCCCATCGCTGCAAGCAGCGGCATGGCGTCTTTGTGTGAGATTGGCAGCACGGGGATTTCGGTAATGGTAGGCGCGTCGGCGCGGTCGAGGCGCACCGCGTCTGGTGTGGCGCCAATTCCCGGTGTCAGTACATCGCCCGGATAGGTCGGCATATCCATTACTGAACCGCGCTGCACCGCGCTTTCGTGCTTAAAGGGCCCTTGAGGGTAGGTCTCACCCTGTCCGTAGCCATCGTCCAAAGGGTCGGAATAGATTAAGGTGCCGATGGCGCCCTTCTCACCCGCGAGTTTTGGCTTGATGCCGCGCCAACTCCGCCCGTATTTCGCAATCGCAATTTTCCCTTCAACCGAGATACCGTGCCGCTCCAATACCTCGTAATCGGCGGGCATGCCGTAGTTAACGAAAACCAGTTCGGCTTCGACCTCGCCATCGCGCGAGAATGCATTATAGGGTGGGAGGAGGTCTTGGGTGCGAGAAGTGCTTGGGTCTTCGTCCAGCGCCTCTTCGGTTAGCGAGGCTGTAAAGCTGCCGGGTGAGACGAGTTCTAGCTCGCGAGTCTTAGGCGTGGGGAACAATATTTCGTATTCCGCGATCTCAGTTGCATAGCCCCATGAGGTAAAAAGCTCTGCCAGTCGCTGCGCATTGGCGTAGCCCTTTGGTGACCCCACATGATGAGGTTCGAATGAAAGATCGCGCAGCCATGCCTCCATTTCGCGGGCATCGATACGCGAATCGAAGTCGGCTTCGAGGGCGCGCTGTGCGGCGCTACCCGCTGCGTCGAAACCCAAGAGAGTCTCTGCCGCGAGTAAGCTCTGTGTGCTCGCAAGACCACTTATTAAGCTTATCGAAAGTGCGAGTGTCTTAGCTGAACGATTCATTTTCATATCCCCTCGAGTGGTTAGCGCTGCCTGCGCGGAATCAAGTTATGCGCTTTCTTCGAGCAACTCAACCCAATTGCCATCGGGGTCGGCGATGATCGCAATGGTAATGCCTGGGCGCACCTCTTTCGCGGCAACGACGATTGTTGCGCCCGCAGCTGCTGCTTTCTCAACGCTAGCAACTAGATTACTCACTGCGATAGTCCAATAGCGATAGCCTGTCGCGCCACGAATACCGCCTGGCGCGGCTGGGGTCGCAGGCGCGGGGTCTAGTTCGATCACTTTGATGACGCTGTCGCCTACTTTGAATCGATTCATCTTGCCCCCGCCGGGCATCGGTATCGTTGCCTCGAGCGGTAGGCCAAGGGTCTCGCCGTAAAAAGTCATCATGGCGTCTATGTCGTTGCATACGATGCCGATATCTATTGAGGGTTTAGTAATTGCTAGGCTCATTGTTAGTCCTTCGTTAGTTCTTCGAAAGTGCTTCGAAAGTTCTGTGGAATTAAATGTAATCGAGGTGGCTTGTGCCAGGATAAGGCGAAGCCAATAAACAAATGGCCGCAGAAGCGACCATTTGTTTTATTAAGACAGTGCGTGGTTTTTACGCCGCGCCCATCATCGCCTTAGTTTCGAGGTATTCTTCGAACCCTTCGAGGCCCCACTCGCGACCATTGCCAGATTTCTTATACCCGCCGAAAGGCGCTGAAATATCGAGCGGCGCGCCGTTGATATGAACCATGCCGGTACGAATCTGCAGAGCAATTTGCTGCGCGTGGGCGGGTTCGCCCGAGATATAACCAGAGAGGCCGTATTCTGTGTCGTTTGCAATCGCGATCGCGTCGGCATCGTCTTCATATCCAATGATAGTCAGCACCGGGCCAAAGACCTCTTCTCGTGCAATAGTCATATCGTTAGTGACGTTGGCGAAAACGGTCGGCTTGATGAAATAGCCCTTGTCGAGGCCGTCGGGGCGACCAGGGCCTCCAGCGATGAGCTCAGCGCCTTCTTTGATACCCGCTTCGATCAACGCGTTAATCTTGTTGAACTGAAGCTCGCTCACTACGGGGCCGAGGCTTGTGCCTTCGCTATTTGGGTCGCCGACGACGGCCTTCGCCGCAGCAGCTTTAGCCGACTCTATCGCCTCACCCATGCGCGCTTTAGGTACGAGCATGCGCGTAGGCGCGTTGCACGACTGCCCGCTGTTGCCGAAGCAATTGAGTACGCCGCTGAACACGGCTTTGCCGAAGTCGGCCGTATCGTCGAGGATGATGTTGGCAGACTTGCCGCCGAGTTCTTGTGTGACACGCTTGATGCCATCGGCAGCTGCTCTCGCAACTTCGCGGCCTGCTCGAGTCGAGCCTGTGAATGAGACTACATCGACTTCGGGGTGCGCTGAGATTGCGGCACCTACATTTGGACCGTCGCCATTGACGAGGTTGAACACGCCGGGTGGAAGGCCGCACTCGTCGATTATCTCGGCGAAGATGTAGGCATTAATAGGGGCAACTTCACTGGGCTTTAGGACGATGGTGCAACCGGCGGCGAGTGCGGGCGCAACCTTACAAGCGATCTGATTGAGTGGCCAGTTCCAAGGCGTGATGAATCCGCACACACCGGCAGCTTCTTTCACTATGAGTGTGCTGCCGCGAGTTTCTTGGAATTTGTAATTTTCGAGTACAGGGAGAATTGCGGCGAAGTGCCCGAGTCCGCTTGGTACTTGGGCTGCATTAGCGAGGCCTACCGGTGCGCCCATTTCGCTCGTGATCGCAGCGGCGAGGTCGCAGGCGCGCGCCTGTATGCCCGCCATGATTTTTTGCAGAACAGTCTTGCGTTCTTCGACACTTGATTGCGACCAGGCGGGGAATGCTGCACGTGCTGCTTTTGCTGCCGCGTCTACGTCCTCTGCTGTGCCCATGCTAATCGTCGCGAAGGCTTCTTCAGTTGCTGGGTTTATTACGTCGATTGTCTCGCGGCCTGCGGGCTCTACCCATTCGCCGTTGATATAAAATTTATTATAAGCTGTCGTCATTTCTTAACTCCTGTTGATTCGTTTACACTACCACGTACCTGAGTGTACAAGACATGGCCAGAAAATTAACGGTTTTTTTACTCGGTTCTAGAATGGTGTTATCGCATGCTTAATTGGGTGAAACAGGCAACGGGCGCAAGGCTTGCGGGTTTTCTCAGCAAGCGTCTCCCGGGCTATCATCGCTTCGAATCAATCTCTATAGACCAGACAGCGTCTGTGCTCAGGACTGGCGATATCCTGTTGGTTGATGGCAATACGCGGATTAGTACGGCGATTAAATACCTCACTCAGTCGTCTTGGTCACACGCCTGCCTGTATGTCGGGCGCGGCGGAGAATCGAGTAGCGCGAGCACGCTGCTCGAAGCAGACCTTAAAGAGGGCGTGAGGCTTGTCGAGCCAAATTATTATGCCGACGCTAATCTTCGAATCTGCAGGCCAGTAGGGCTGAGTGATGAGGATCGAGAGGCGCTAGTGCGCTTTGCGATGTCGAAGCTTGGGCATCAATACGATAAGAAAAATGTCTTTGACCTAGTGCGCTATCTCATCCAGAAGCCGGTGGTGCCCAATAGGCTGCGTCGCTCGATGATTGGCCTTGGCAGCGGTGAGCCGACTAAAGCAATCTGCTCGACTCTCATCGCAGAGACCTTTCAGTCGATCGATTACCCTATATTGCCTGTACAGGACTTCGTGTTAACGAATAAGTGCAAACATTTGACGTTAGGGGGCGAGGCAGTTGGCAGGGGGGGAGAGGTGCCGGTGTTCTACCGCAGGCACTTTACGCATTATACGCCGAGGGATTTTGATCTCTCGCCCTATTTTCGAATAGTAAAGCCGACACTCGAGCAGGGTTTCGACTACCGCAAATTAAAGTGGAGCGACGTCGCAGAGCCAATCGCCGGATTCTGAAGACCTTATCGCGACAGATTAGATAACACCCATCAATACATTCACGGCAACTTGAAACTGTGGGTCGCCACGAGAGACTTTCTCGAAGGGAAAGGGTGCGTTGCGTTTCGGTTTGACACCGATGCCCTCGAAGACATTGCCATCGATAAGAACACGGTCGGCGGCCGAATAGTCCAGAACGCCTCCGTCTAGGCTTTCATTTAAATTCTTATCCAAGTTCTCACCCGCGTTCTCGGCTGGGTTCTCAACCAGATTTTCAACGCCCCCGCCGCGCTGATAACGGCCTAAGCGGCCTAGCGTCGGCTCGCCGACGGTGGTGACTCTGTCGAGTTTTGCTAATTGATACGCGAGTAACTCTGCTGCGCCGCGAGTCGAGCTGTCGATGAGAATTGCGATGGGCTTGCGATAGGCACGAAGTGAGTCATCTCGCTGCCGAGCGGAAAGCAGGCGATTCTGCTCGGGCTCGATTGCGTTTGAATTAGGCTTGCCTACCAAGCTAATAGATAAAAAATCACTGCGGCTCGCGCGAAATAGATCGATATGTTCTGACGCCAAATAGCCGTAGCTATTGCGCAGGTCTAACACTATGCCATCGGTATCGTGTAGTGACTGAAGCAGTTGGCCGAGAGTGACAAGGTCGCCTGTCTCACGTGTTAGCGCCCACAGGCGCACATAGCCGATTACCTTATTGCCTGCAGCAAAGCTGAGTACGCTGTTAAGAGTAGCACTGCGGTAGCTGTCGTAGAGACTTTCGAAAACAGGTTCGACACGCACAGTGAGAACAGTCTCCCCGCGTTTATAGGTCAATTCGGCTGGTGCGCTGCGTGGGCGAAATTGGCTCTCCGCTGCATGCGGATTCAAGCTGAGAAGGGGATGAAAATCGGCGCCATCTATGCGTAAAACGATGTCGCCGCGTTCGAGACCGGCGGCGTGGGCAGGATAACCCTCGAGTGCAGCGGTGATCAGATAGCCGCCGTCAGCCGCCTGCTTGGTCTCGATGCCGAGGTGGTTGATTACTAAAGGTTTGGCGGCAGCTTTGGTATCGAAACTCTGCACTCGATAAAAGGCAATATCGAGGGATGTTAGCGATACGGGATCTGTAGCGGCAGAATAATTCGCGCCTAAAAGCAGAAACGTCGCGGCAAAAACACGGAGCGCAAATTGCCCTAGCAGCTTGCTCACGAATAAGCGTGTGTTCATTGAGTAAACATCCAGTGCAACCTAAGCCATCGACGCGAGGGCTCGCTGCGCTGCTGGGCGAGCAAAGTGGCAATCACGAAGCGCGATATACTTTTCCGGTACGTCAAATTCGAATCGCTGCGCCCAGTTAAAGGTGTGGGCAAGCAATATATCGATAGCACTAAACTGATCGCCAAGAGCAAATTCGGAATCGTCGAGGAGAGCGTCGAGGCTGCGCACCGCCTTCGCCCATTCGAATGCCGCCGTGTCGAACATAGCAGGAATGCGCTGCTCTTCGGGCAGGGCGAACAGGTGTTTGCCTTTACTCCAGAGGGGCTGCTCGAGTTCGGCAAGAATAAAACACGACAGTTCGTCATAGCGCGCGAGTTCGCTCACGGAAGTCGGGATGAGATTCGACTCCGGCGCGAGTCGCGCAATGTAATTAACGATTGCAATGCTTTCGGTCAGCACCTTATCGCCGTCGACTAGGGTCGGCACTTTGCCCTGAGCATTTAGCGCGAGATAATTCGGATGCTTCGCACTGTTTTCGAGTGTCGCGTCTTTGCGCAGGGCTGTTTCGATATGCTCGAAAGCCAGACTCGTTTCTTCGAGCGCCCAGAGCGCGCGGAAAGACCGTGAAGGGCCAAATCCATAGAGTTTCAGTGGCGTTGGGTGGCTCATATTATGTCTCTCACATGCGTGACGCGCTCTGGGTGATTGTTAGTTGGTGGCAAAGCAATAGAAATAACCGGCGCCGCCAGTTGCAACCAGATTGGCTTGGCTGCAGCCGCGCGAACCGTGCGCGCTATTCCACGAAGTGGGATTCGCTCCGCCACCCTGACGATCAAAGTGTCCCACATGAGCGCTTCCCGAGTCATTGCTCGTCCAGTTGTTGCAGGTTTGATTGTCGCCATCGTCTACAGTGTTTCCGGCAAGCGTTGAGCCGGTGAGAATGTCGTGTTCATTCGGTGTGTCGCCGCGGCCATTCACCGTATTGCCATTTTCGTCGAGCGAGTTTTCTTTACCGAGATTCATAAAGTCACTGTGCAGAGCATTGAGCGTGCTCGCCACTTCGACACCGCGGGCGTTATACCAAGGGCCGAAACCTATACGGTCTCGAGCGTCGATCGCAGCCATTTCCTCGGTCGCATGGGCGCTAAGATACGCACGCCAAGTTTTGCCGCGAGAGCCTGCCGCCTGCGCGAGGTTCTGGCAATGTGCATCAGCACCGGCGAGACCACCGAGGTTGGCGCCGTCACCGCTGCCAACACTTGTGATGAAAAAGCTCATGGCGTTATCAGCCTCAGAGTCTTGTGCATTTGTTGCGCCGAAAGTCGAGGCGGCAATGACCGCCGCGCAAGTAAGTAAGCGTTTCGTGTTCATGCTGAATCTCCTGTTTTTCATTGTTATTGATTAAACGCGAGTAATACGAACGAGGCATCGTTGCCGCACACTTTGAGCGAACTTAAAAGCCTCAACCGCTAAAAGGCGCCCGCCGGTCCCGGAAAGACCACGGGACTCTGAACGCCCTGGCTTGATAGGCTAGACACGCCAAAGAAATAGTTGTCGATAACAATATTTTCGAGCGTAAACGTATCGACATTACCGACGTCGCGTGAGTAATCCCACTTGGGTGATGTCGTAAATCTCCAGTGTACGCGGTACCCCGCAGCAGCTGCGTCCTGCGTCCAGCTAAGTGTGGTGTTGGGGCTGACCTGGCCGCGTACTGCGACGTTGCTTGGCGGCGCCGGTGCCCACGCCATGCCGGCAAGCACCACGGCGTTTAACGCGGTGAGTTTGGCAGCATAGTCGAAGTCTACATGTTCGATGGTGTCGCCGTATTCGACGCCGTCTTCAACCCTTAGGTCTTGGTGTTGCTGTGTGTAGTTCTCGTTTGTTTCCATAATCCTTACTGCGGGGAAGCCAGCTTCGTTAAACGGGCGATGATGGCCTCCGCGGCCAAAGCGATCTAGGCGGTAAACCATCATCACATCAAGATTACTAATGTATTTATCAGCCATCAGGTCAACGTAACGGGCGATATTGCGCGACGCTGAGTCGACTTCGCCGCCCTGAAAACGCCGTAATCGTGCCTCTTCGGTTGTTTCTACATAGCGCGTGCCTTCGGAAAAAACGCGTGCAGTAGCATTGTTGGTGACACCATTGACGCCCGTGATGTTGCCGATCATGTCGTTATTTATTACCGCTTGGATATCCCAGCCCTGCGCAATGGCATGCTCGGCGAGTATCGCACCGCCATACAGACCCTGCTCTTCACCTGAGAGGCCAACGAATGCGATCGAGCCTGCAAATTGGTACTGGCTGAGTACGCGCGCCGCCTCGATAACCCCAGCCAGGCCCGACGCGTTGTCATTCGCACCGGGTGATTCTGATTCGGCGTTGAGCGGATCACTGACGCGAGAGTCTATATCACCGCTCATCATCACATAGCGGTTAGGGTTTTCTGTGCCGCGCAAAACGGCGATCACGTTGACAACTTCGGTTGGGTTGGGGATGCGGTCGCCCGACACATTGTCGCCAACAGTGAATACGTCGAGGCAGCCGCCGCAGTTAGCTGAGATCCGGTTGAACTCGGCCTCTACCCAGCGCCGAGCTGCACCAATTCCTCGGGTTTTCGATTGTGTGTCGGACAAAGTGTGGCGTGTGCCAAAACCTACGAGTATCTCAACTGATTCTTTAATGCGCTTAGCGTCGGGGGCAACGGCAATTTTCTGTAAGTTACTGACACTCAGCGACGCGGCATTCGCAGCCATTGGCAGTTGAATAGTCAATACCGCTACAAATATGGCTAAAAGGGGCATGGCTATCATCTCGAACTCCTTGGTTGATCAAAATTTAGTTATAACAGAAAGAGCTATTACTAGGCACGAAAATGCGTCTAAGTCCCCCATATACGGCGTTACCGTCACGGCACACACATAAAAATTAAAAACTAATTAGTATTGATAATCATTATCATTTAGATTAAGATGCTCTTAATGACCTAGGAAAAATTAGAATTGTTCCCGAAAGGCAAATGATTAGCATTCAGGTCATGACTATAAAAAACTTGTATTTAAGGACTGTGTAACGCATGAATATTAAAAAGTTTCAGGTAAAAATTTTAGCTCTCGGCATCAGCATCGCGTCTTTAGCGTCAATTCCAGCCGCCTCTTATGCTGAGCAGAATGAAAATACTGTAATCGAAACTGTGAGAATTGTCGGCTCTCAAGCAGATGCTCGAGCTATAGCGGGATCTGTAAACGTGATTACGAGTGAAGAGCTAGAGGTTTTTGAATATACTGATATTCATAAAATTTTGTCTAATGTTCCCGGAGTTAACTTTCGCCCCGAAGAAGGTTTTGGTTTAAGGCCCAATATAAGTATCCGTGGCACTTACGCTGATCGGTCTGGAAAAATCACCTTAATGGAAGATGGTGTGCTAATTGCTCCGGCGCCTTTTTCTGCCTCGTCTGCCTATTACTTCCCCACCACTGGACGGCTTGCCGGGGTAGAAGTCTTGAAAGGACCGGCGGCGATTGCCAACGGGCCGTATACAGTCGGTGGTGCGATTAATATGCTCAGCACTCCAATTCCTGAAGATACGCAAGGTTTCTTTAATCAAGAAGTAGGGCAACACGGGTCCATGCGAACTCATGCGACTTATGGCAGCTCAAAGGAAAATTACGGGTTTCTTGTAGAGGGCCATATTTGGGAAAGCGATGGTTTTGACACGATACAAGATGAAACTGGTGACACCGGGTTTCGGAAAGATGATTTTTTAGCGAAGTTTCGCCTGAACAGCGATCGGGGCTTAGATATCTATCATGAGCTGAATTTCAAATACCAGTGGTCTGAAGAGTCATCAGATCAAACTTACGTTGGTTTGTCCGATGCATCGTTTAAAAACAATGCCCATGAGCGTTATGGCATGACGAAATACGACAATATGGATAATGATCATGAATCAATGTCCCTAAATTATGTGTTAGATGCTGGCGATTTCGAACTGAGTGCAACGGTTTATGAAAACGATTTTGCTCGCAATTGGTTTAAAGTCGATAAGATTGATAACAAAAAAGTATATGGAATTGGGAGCGGCATAAACAACATAATTGGTGCCGCAAATGAAGGAGATCTTGACGCGGCAGCTATCCTGAACGGAGAAAATTCGAAAGCTGTAGAAATAAAGCTTAAGAACAATAACAGAGTTTATGAGTCTAGCGGCATTGATTTAAAGCTCAGCTGGAGCAGTGAGATGCACTATGTCACTGCTGGATACCGAGAGACTGAAGATAGTGAAGACAGGATGCAATGGTATGCCACAGCAGATTGGATGAACGGAAAAATGGGGTCTTTAGTTGAAGGGGCTATGCCCGGTTATTCATCAAACAATCGACTCACTAGCGCGGATACATCAGCGTTCCATATTAGTGACGTAATTACGTTGGGTAATTTAACGGTAAACCTTGGCTATCGATCCGAAGAATGGACAATCGTTCAAGAAAGGTACGTAGATACGGTTAGAAGCGCTATTGCCACAGATAAAGGTTATCCTAAAACGCTGTCTGACTCTGATAACTCTCTATTTGGTTTCGGCGCTACTTACGATGTTAGTGATAACGTAAGCATTTATGGAGGATTCCATGAAGGGTTTACTCCTACTTCTGGGGGAGCTGACCCAGAGAGAGCGGATAACTCCGAAATTGGCGTAAGATACGCTTCAGGGGACACTTTTATTGATGTTGGCTATTTCAACACAGATTATCAAAATATGTTTGGTAGTTGCACAGCTTCTGGAGGTGCGTCGGGAGAGTGTGAGATTGGTGACTCTTTTAATGCGGGAGAAGCTAAAATATCTGGCCTCGAACTTGTTGCAGAAACCATTGTTGAATCGAGCGGGATGACATTCCCGCTAAGGCTGAGCTTCACATCTACAGATGCTGAATTTAAAAACACCTTCTCCAGCTCATTCTGGGGGGATGTCAGCGCAGGAATGGCGATACCTGATCTGCCTGAAACCCAGCTTGCACTGAGCGCTGGATTTGACACTGGCAACGGATGGTCTGGGACGGCCACCGCGTATTCATTCGGGGGCACTTGCTCAGTTGCTAGCTGTGAGGCAGGCACTAAAGTCGATAGCTATAATACTCTTGACCTTACATTAAATAGGGAGATTAGTGAAAAAATTGACTTGTATCTGACTATGACAAATCTAGCCGATAATGAAGATATAGTTGCGAGAGCACCTAAAAATGGGGCACGAGCCCAAGCCTCAAGAATAACGTTGATAGGGGCCAGATTTAAGTTTTAGGTTTAATTAAACCAGTAATTAGCAGTTTGGGATACGCCGAGCTGGCTTACGGGTAGCAGCAGAGGCTTAAATAACTCCCCTGAGGTTGAGCTTGGTCTAGGTTATAAATTATAAGTTAGCCAAGTTTTTTTAGAGCCGCTATTCTTAATCCCATGAAAGCTTAAAATTCGCAGCACAACTAAGCTTTTCGCAAATTAAAATGAGAATTAAAATTATGAAAATGGGTAATAGACTCGCGTGTACCTTAATTTTTTTTATGGCTATCTCTGGGATTTCTTCAGGCGCAGAAGTGAATGTTTATTCGGCTCGAGGTGAAGATCTCATAAAGCCGGCGCTTGATACATTCACGGAGCAAACGGGCATAAAAGTTAATTTAATAACAGAGAGTGCTGATGCGCTCATACGTCGTATAGAACTCGAAGGTGCTAACTCCCCGGCGGACGTCCTGCTAACGGTCGATGCTGGTCGATTATTTCGGGCAAAGGAGGCGGGTATTCTAGCTTCGCTGAAATCGCCAATTCTGACTCAGCGCATTCCCTCTGCTTATCGCGATCCGGATAATCAATGGTTCGGCTTGTCGCTACGTTCACGCGTCATCATGTTCGATAAGTCGCGAGTCTCTGCTGAAGAAATTTCCAGTTACGAAGATCTCGCAGACCCGAAGTGGAAGGGTGAAATATGCATCCGTTCTTCTGGTAACATCTACAACCAATCACTGCTAGCCTCGCTAATCGAGCATCATGGGGAAGAGGCGACTGAAGTCTGGGCGGAAGGATTAGTATCTAATATGGCTCGGCGGCCGCAGGGCGGGGATCGCGATCAAATTCGCGCCGCTGTAGCAGGCCAGTGTAAGCTCGCGGTGGCCAATACTTATTACCTCGCGGGCATGTTAAACTCAGACGTAAATACAGACGTTGAAGTCGCGCAGAAAATCGGTGTGTTATGGCCTAACCAAGATGATCGTGGTGCTCATATGAACGTCAGTGGAGCCGGTCTGATTAAGGGGTCCAAGAATGTGGAGGAGGCTCGTCAGCTCATTGAATTTTTGAGTGATGACTACGCGCAGGGGTGGTATTCCGAGGTAAACAACGAATATTCGGTTCGGGCTGATATCCCTGTGAGCACAACCCTTCAGGGCTTCGGGCCTTTCAAGGCCGACCAACTAAATCTCGAAGTGCTCGGCAAAAACAACGAGGCGGCTGTAAGGCTCGCTGACCGCGCCGGCTGGCAGTAACTTTCTAAATTAGAGAGTTGGGCACGCATAATTTTTGAACCGTGCCTTAAGCGGGCTTACTAACCGATCGTGTATGAATGAAAACGAAGAGTGAGCATTGTCTCACTAATAAATAGCAACCACGCTAGGCCAAGGCTGTCTCGATTGAGGCCTTGGCCTTTGTCGTTGCTGGTATTATCGATGCTGCTGGCAACGCCGATAGTCGTCGTTGTCTCTTCGGTGTTCTTTACGGCGGGAGATATCTGGACGCATCTGCTCGATACGGTGCTCACGCGCTACGCGCGCAATTCTCTGCTGCTGATGGCGGGTGTTAGTGTTGGCGTTCTCACGTTGGGCATATATCCCGCGTGGATTGTGACTGTTTATCGATTTCCCGGTAGCAAAATGCTCGAATGGGCTTTGCTGCTGCCGTTAGCTATTCCTGCTTACATAATAGCCTATACCTACACCGGCATGCTCGACGTTGCTGGCCCTTTGCAAAGTGCCTTGCGCGAGGCATTCGAGTGGCGCTACGGCGATTATTGGTTCCCCGAAATTCGTTCGCTAGGCGGCGCTATCGCGATGCTGTCGTTGGTATTCTATCCCTATGTTTACTTGTTAGCGCGTGCCGCGTTTGCCGAACAGTCGGGCAATGTGATGGAAACCGCACGCAGCCTAGGTTGCTCGCAGCATAGCGCGTTCTTTAGGGTGGCATTACCGTTGGCGCGACCTGCGATTGTGGTTGGCTTGAGCATCGCGCTAATGGAAACGCTTGCCGACTACGGCACAGTGCAGTATTTCGGCATCTCGACTTTTACCACGGGTATTTACCGCACCTGGAACGGTCTGGGCAGCAGTATAGGCGCAGCGCAGCTCTCGGCGCTTCTGCTCGGATTTGTGTTTGTTTTAGTGTCACTGGAGGCATGGTCGCGGCAGCAGTCGCAGTTTTTTAATACCGGCGCGCGCAATCGACCGAGCACGCCCGGCACACTCCGCGGCCCGAGTTTATGTCTCGCTTACGCGGTCTGCGGATTGCCCGTGCTGCTAGGTTTCGTCGTGCCTTTTATGCAGCTGCTCGTTTGGGCATCGATCACTTACGACACGATTCTAACCCGTGACTTTGCCGGCTATCTTTTTAACAGCGTCACTCTCGCCGCAATCACCGCGATTGCTGCACTGGGGCTCGCGCTTTTTATTGCCTACGGCAAGCGGGTATTTCCGAGTCAATTGACGCGAGCATCCTCGCGCTTGGTAGGTCTGGGTTATGCTTTGCCCGGCACCGTGGTCGCGATTGGAGTACTGGTGCCGTTTGCTTGGTTCGATAATCGGCTAAGCGAATTTATGGTCGCCACGTTTGATTACAATACGGGCCTGCTTCTCAGTGGCACGGTATTTATTCTTGTTTTCGCCTATTTAGTCCGTTTTTTGCCGATCGCGCTCAATACGGTAGACGCAGGGCTCGCTAAGATTCGGCCGTCGATGGATGAGACGGGGCGAAGTATGGGGTTCAGTCCGGCGGCGCTGCTGCGTCGCGTGCATATCCCGATTATGCGCGGATCCTTGGCGACAGCATTGCTTCTGGTCTTTGTCGACGTGCTGAAAGAGTTGCCTGCGACGCTCCTCTTGCGGCCCTTCAATTTCAATACGCTGGCTATTCGCACCTATGAACTCGCCAACGAGGAGCGGCTCGCTGACGCAGCGGGGCCGGCACTCGCTATCGTGTTGGCGAGTCTGATTCCTGTTATTCTTCTTAGTCGCACGCTGCGGCAAGCAGGTGAGGCACCGTCCTCTCTGCCACAAGGTTCTTCAATTTCGGACGAGAGTAAATGACGTCACCGGCACTGCAATTAGACAATGTGAGCGTTCATCTCGGCGGCAAACTAATCGTCGATTCTGTGTCGTTCCGGGTGCCTGCGGGCGGGATTGGCTGCCTGCTGGGCGCTAGTGGCTGCGGTAAGACTACCCTGCTTAGAGCCATTGCAGGCTTTGAGCCTGTGAGCTCGGGTAGCGTCTCGCTGGACGGTTTGCCGATTAGTACGCCGATGAAAATGCTCGACATCGAGAAGCGCCGAGTGGGTATGGTGTTTCAGGATCATTCTCTTTTCCCTCACCTGAGCGTTCGACAGAATATTGCTTTCGGCCTGCAGTCGATGAGTGTGGCCAAGCGCGAGGCGCGCATAGATGAGTTGGCGAGTCTGCTGGCAATCGGTGAGCTTCTCGATGCCTTTCCACACAGGCTTTCGGGTGGTCAGCAGCAACGAGTGGCGATTGCTCGCGCGATGGCGCCGCGCCCCGAGGTGCTCCTCCTCGATGAGCCCCTCTCGAGCCTCGATGTTGAGTTACGCGAACAACTCGCGCGCGAAATTCGCGGCGTGTTAAAACACGAAGGCGTTACGGCGATACTCGTCAGTCACAATCAGTTCGAAGCCTTCGCGATGGCCGACGAGATTGGGGTAATCAAAGGCGGTAAATTGCTGCAGTGGGACAATGCGTTTAATCTGTATCACACGCCGGCGTCGCTTGCGGTCGCCGACTTTATCGGTGAAGGCGTGCTAATCGATGGGCGTGCAGTTGGCGAGCACACTGTCGAAACCGAGCTCGGCGTCATTGATACGCGGCAAATTCAAGACTTCAATCTGCCCGGCACCACCGATATTTCATTGCTTCTGCGCCCCGATGACGTGTTTCACGACGACGCTAGCCCGACGAAGGCGCGCGTGGTTGAGAAGGCGTTTCGCGGCGCGGTATTTCTTTATACGCTCGAGCTCGACAGCGGCAAGCGAGTGCTGTCTCTCGCCCCTAGCCATCATGATCACGCGATCGGTGAGCCTATGGGTATTCGCCTCGATGTTGAGCACTTAGTCGCGTTTCCCAAGCTTCCTGTTGTCTAAAGGGCACTACAGCAAAGGGCAGTAACCGATGGTCTCTTTGAGTTCCGCATTTGTTAAATCCTCCGCGCTCCCTGCGGTTGAGTTTCTCACGCTCCTCCTACTCTGCGGAGCGCTGAGTATTTCGCCCTTGTCCGCACAGCCACAGACGCTTTCGAATAGTGCAGTGTCTGATACAGGCGCCGCAGCGTCCCAGAGTCAGGCCGAGTCGACCGAAGAGGCTGCGCGCAGCGCAGCAGAGCAGGCCGCGGCGACTGCGCGATCGCTCGAAATTAGCCGTGAGATTGCGCGGCGTGAAACGCTGATCGATGATCTTCGCTATTCAGCTGGCGTTTATTCAGAGGAACTCAGTGAGGTACAAGCAGATCTAGGCGCCTATCTTTTAGAGGTGGAAGACTTTGAAAAAGCGGCGCAGATTTATACCGAGGCGCTGCAAATTGCAAGAATCAATACAGGGCTCTACAGCGAGGATCAGTTGCCGCTGATTAACGCGCTTATTGCGAGTAATACAAAAATGAAAGCCTGGTCTCAAGCAGACGACTTCCAGAGCCTTCATATTCATATTGCCGATCGCTTGTATTCCACAGCGGACGGGCGCTTCTTGCACGCGGCGAGGCAGTATGGTGACTGGCGCTTTCGTGTGATGAGTGAAAATCTCCTCGACGACTCCTATCAAGGGCTCGCGCGCACAGCTGAGGATCTTTCCGAATTTTACGGATCATTAATCGGTGCGCTGGAAAGTGAGGGTCTCGAGCGCTCCGCGGACTTGCTCGACTTTGTGTTTGCTAAAGCCGAAACCGATCTTGTATTGATAAGATCCATTGCGAGCGCGCCTTACACCGATTTTCCTGGCACGGTAAGCCCGTATATGTACCGCTCACGCTGCCGCAATGTGCGCGACGCCAATGGGCAGGTGGTCCAGCAGTGTACGAATATTCAAGTTGAGAACCCGCGGTACCGGCAATCGCAGCGCGATGCCAAGCAAGTGGCGGTTAATCGGCAGATCCGGCATATCCGAGAGGCAATTCAGCGCATAGAAATAGTGCGCGACAGCGCCCCAGCCCTCGATAGCGAGGAGAGAGACGTACTGGACTCGCGCATTGCGCGACTTGAGTTAAAAACTCAGCAGTTAGTCAGGCAGTCGCGGTCCCGTAGTGTGTTCTGATTTCTTCACTCGGTTAACACCAAAAAGTGGGCGGTTTAAGGGTTTCGCTTCTCGGTAGCTGATCTTAGCTGTCCCACGTCGGCGTACTGAAAGTAACGCGCGCAATAATTCCGGTGACGCTACCATTGGTAGTAGCAATCTAGAGTGAGACGCGCTTCAATAAGGTTGACTCCGAGGTTTGCTCGGTGTCGCCTGTCCGACACGGACTCAAACAGGAGGACTTATGTCATCTTTTTTTAATCGGCTCGCGAAAGTTGCGTTGATGGCGGTTGTCGCCCTCACTGCGCTCAGCAGCCAGCTAGCTTCGGCGCTAGAAGAGGGCGATAAAGCTCCCGACTTTGCTCTGCAAGCTTCCGACGGCACGACCTACACACTCTCCGAGTTTGTTGGTGTTCGACCCGTAGTAATCGCGTTCTTCCCAAAAGCCTTCACCGGCGGTTGAACTATGCAATGTAAAGCGCTGCGTGACAGTGCTAGAGAAATTCAGAGTTTCGACGTTGCCTACTTTATGGCGAGTGTAGACACACTCGAGGACAATACGGCGTTCGCGGCCGAGCATGCGGCAGGATTTCCAATCCTTGCTGACCCCGAAAAAACGATGGTCGATGCCTATGGCGCGCTCATGGGCGTCGGGTTTGCCAACCGCTGGACCTATTACATTGGCGCCGACGGCACGATCTTAAAGATCGACAAGCAGACTAAGCCAGCTACTGCGGGCAAAGACTTAACGAGGACGATGGAAGAGCTAGGCTTTCCCAAAATCTAAAATTAGGTCGCTGTAAAAGAGGCAGATTCTTTCGGGAGTCTGCCTTTTTTATTGCAATTCTCTCCAGAGCCTCCTAAGGCGAATGATACTGATTTGTTGGCCGGTCTAGGTATGCAACAATAGGCATTATCAGCACAACAACAAGCACTTTGGAGCGAATCATGTCTAAGGCGGGAATCTGGTCCATCGCGGCAATCGCGGTTTGTACATTCCTCTATCTTGTTTACCTTGCTGTGGCGTTCGAGCCGCCCAGGGGAACTACGACGGTTATTTTGCCAACACCCGCTGCCGAGATCGAAGTGATCGAGCCGCGCCCTGTGCCCACCCGCATAACGCCGTCGACTCCTGCAGCAGCCGCGTCGGTTGAGGTAGAGCCGATTGTCGTCGACGTGGTGGAGGTCGAAGCGCCAGTTGCAGAGGCCGCTGTCGATTTGCCGCGCTTGAACGATAGCGACAGCTTCGTTGCTGAAAAAATCAGTGAGCTGTCGAGCGGGACGTCGCTGCTAAGCTATCTTGTCGACGAGCAGCTTGTTCGCAGGGCGGTGGTGTTGGTTGAGAATATCTCGCGCGGGCAGTATCCGCAGACCGCGTTACCCTACAAGCCGATTGTCGAAGAAATGCAGGTAAGCAGCGACGATGGTCGATTGTTTACCATGGAAGGCGCTTCTTATACGCGTTTCGACGCGGCAGTCGCTGCGTTTGTTGCCTTGGATACTGAGCAAACCGTGGGGCTTTACAGGCTGCTGTCACCGTTACTGCAACAGGCCTATGCCGAAATCGGGTTCCGCGACGCCGAATTCGAACAGGCACTAATCAAGGCCATCGATGCAGTCTTAAGCGCGCCCGAGATTGAGGGTCCGTTTCAACTGGTTAAGCCTTCGGTCATGTATTTGTATGCCGATACTAGACTCGAAGAGCTTGCGAATATGAATAAACAGCTTATCCGCCTCGGCCCAGAAAACAGCGCTCGCCTGAAGGCGAAATTGCGAGAGTTTAAACAGGCGCTCTGAGCGGTTGGTTAGCAAGAATCACATGGCAAAAGAGCAGTAAGATACTGCTCCGGATAAAACAGTCAGAAGAAAAATTATGCAAAATCCTCGTACAAACCCTCTCCTAAACCCCTTGATGTCGGTTGCTGAGCTGTCGGCTTTGCTTGCACAAAAGGCGGGAGAGGTTGTGGTGTTTGATGCCTCAGTGCCTCCGGTGGTTCCGGGCTATGAGTCGCTCAACTCGAATGAGCCGGATGCAGAATGGCGCATTATTCCGGGCGCACGTCGCTTCGACTACGATGAGCGGCTATGCGACCCCGATGCTGTCCTTCCGCACATGATGCCGAGCGCGGCACTTTTCGAGCAAGAAGTGCGCAGTTTAGGGCTTAGCAAAGAATCGCTAGTCGTTGTGTATGACGATGTTGGCGTCTATGCAAGTCCGCGTGGCTGGTGGATGCTCAAGGCGATGGGGCACGACAATGTCGCCGTGTTAGATGGCGGCCTAAGAGCGTGGATTGATGCGGGTAATGCAACCGATCTGGCTGGCGCCGAGTGGCGTGCGGGAAAGCAAAACTCAGGCGATGCCTACCCTCAAGGCGATTTCGTTGCAGCGCCTCGGCCCGAGGCATTCGTCGACAGTGCAGCAGTTGCTGAGGCGTTGTCAGATCCCTCTTGCCGCGTGCTGGATGCGCGTTCGACTGCGCGTTTTAATGCGCAAGCGCCAGAACCTCGCCCCGGCGTTCGCGGTGGCCACATGCCTGGGTCGCTGAGTTTTCCCTTTCCAACTGTGCTCTCTGGGCAAAAAATGAAATCGGCTCTTGAGCTTGCGCTGCTCTTATCACCCCATGTGCAGCGCGACCAGAGAGTGATTACCAGCTGCGGTTCGGGGCTTACGGCCTGCGTTGTGATTCTCGGCGCCGCGTTGGCCGGCTTCAGCCGACTGTCAGTCTATGACGGATCGTGGGCGGATTGGGGAGCAGATAACGCTCTACCCGTTGTTGAAGGCCCCGACATAGGGTGAGCGCGGGAGCGAAAGCTTGATCTTTATCATTTCTTATTTGTAGGGGGCAGAATCCGCCGGTAAAGACGCGGCCGGTTTGCTACAATCGCCTGCGAGATAAAGAACAATTTGCGCTGGAATTACGCTCCAGAGTGCAAAAAGGACGAACTATGACTAATTCTACCGATGCCGATCTTGGCGTAGTGGTCGCGGCGCTATACCGTTTCGCGACCTTCCCCGACTATGAATCCCTCCGCGAGCCACTCAAACAGTGCATGTTGGATAACGACGTGCGCGGTACTTTGCTGCTCGCGGCAGAGGGGATTAACGGCACTATCGCAGGATCGCGACAGGGGGTCGATGCTGTGTTGGGCTTTCTTGGCAAAGACCCGCGCTTCGCCGACCTTGCGCCCAAGGAATCCTTCGCCGACGAAAACCCTTTCTACCGCACGAAGGTGAAACTGAAACGCGAGATTGTGACCATGGGCGTCGAGGATATTGACCCTAAGAAAATCGTCGGCACCTATGTCGAGCCGAGCGAATGGAATGCGTTGATAAGCGATCCCGACGTTCTCCTGCTCGACACGCGCAACAAATACGAGGTCGAGATCGGCACCTTCGAGTCTGCGGTAAACCCCGAAACGGACTCGTTCCGAGAGTTTCCTGACTACGTGAAAAACAACTTAGACCCCGCCAAACATAAAAAAGTGGCGATGTTTTGCACCGGTGGCATTCGCTGCGAGAAGTCGACAGCCTATTTACGCGAACAGGGCTTCGATGAGGTTTATCACCTAAAAGGAGGCATTCTTAAGTATTTAGAAGAAGTGCCCGAAGAGGAGACGCGCTGGCGGGGCGAGTGCTTCGTTTTTGATAATCGGGTTACCGTAAACCATAAGCTAGAGCAGGGCGAGTATGATCAGTGCCACGCCTGCCGCATGCCAATTAGCGAGTCCGACAAGGCGCGAGTGGAATACGAAAAAGGCGTTAGTTGCCACCATTGTGCGGCAAAGAAACCGAGCGAGAAAGTGAAAGGCTTGGCTGAGCGCGAACGACAGATGACGCTTGCCAAGGCGCGCGGCGATGCCCATATTGGGCAGCCAATGGAACAGCTAATCGAGCAGCGTAAGGCGCAAAAGCTCAAATTTAAAGAAGAGCAGCGCGAGTATGAGCGCGCGAAAACAGCGAAATAGCTGTCGGCCAGTAGCGTGTCAAAAGGATTTCTCGTGTCGAATAAATTGGTTATGAGTCCCTACGGAGATTTTCTAGGTATAGAAATCGAGTCGTTTGGTGAAGGCAGGGCGCTGTGCAGTATTGCGGTAAAGCCACAACACTTTAACGCGGGCGGGCGCGTACACGGCGGCATTTTGACCTCGCTTGCGGATTCGTGCGCCGGGGTCGCTGTGCGCAGTTTGCGGCCCGAAGGCGTCGCCTCAGCTACAACCGACCTGAATATCGCATTCATCAGGCCACCGATGGGTGACCGACTCGAAGCTGAGGCTGAGGTGTTACACGCAGGTAAACGCCTTTACCGCGTGGAGATGAGCGTTTTTAGTATGACCGTAGGGGAGAGCGAGACGCGCAAGTTGGTCGCAAAATGCAATGCGACCTTTATGCTCGTGTTTCCAGAAAAAGCCTAAGGCTGTCTATTTTTGCGCCGCGGCGCTGCCGACATGAGCGAAGACGCGCGAACTGCCGTCTTTGTTCATTTGCACGATATCGTAGGGTGTGAAGCGCTCACCCATCTCCATGCCGGGACTGCCCAGCGGCATACCTGGTACGGCGAGCCCCAGTGCGCCCTCGGGAGGAGCCGCTAAAAATTGCTCGATAAATTTCGCAGGCACGTGCCCCTCAAAGACAAATCCCTCTTTGGTCACCGCTGTATGACAAGACTGCCATTCGGGTAATACGCCAAGGTCGTGTTTCACCCCGTTAAGATTGCGAGGATGATTGATTTTCGACGCGAACCCCTTGTCGTGCATATGATCTATCCATCCCACGCAGCAGCCGCAGTTAACATCTTTATAGACATTGAGTGTGATGTCGTCGATCGATTGAGCCGTCAGCGAGCCCATTCCTAAAAGCGACACAGTAAACGCAAGCGCTGTGGCGAAAGACGATTCTGCGAGCATTGAACGGCACTGTGCGAAAAAAGAAGTCATCATTAGGTGCTCCGAATTGATGTTGACGCTAGTCTACTGCGTGCGCGAGACTATTTGAAGCGGCGTTGATGGCCGCTTTTGGCGGCGAAACGGTGACCAGATGCCCCGACCGGACAGGTTATGTCATCCGGACCTTGATTGTTTAGCCCCACTCTATCGCGTAACATGCCTCTCCTACGAATTACCTACTCCCCAAACCCTGACCAAAAATTTATGCGCGCAGTTACTCGGCACTACAATCGCGAGACTTTCTCCGAACTCTTTAAGCTCGCCGTTCCGATGGTAGTCTCACAGGGTACTTTCGCGGTGATGATTTTTACCGATCGGCTCTTTATGTCGCGTATCGACCCGACTCATATGGCTGCCGCACTGGGCGGAGGCGTGGCGCTGTTTTTCTCCTTCTGTTTTTTTTCGGGTCTTTTTGGCTATGCCAATGCGCTTTCGGCGCAGTACTTCGGCGCGCGTGAATGGTTTAAGTGCCCGAAGGTCGTGAGTCAGGGTTTAATCATGACCATCGGCTGCCTGCCAGTACTCGCATTCATCGGCTATTTTGTCGCCGACCTTTTCGTGAGCATGGGGCATGAGCCGCAGCTAGCCGAACTCGAACGAACCTATTACCTCTGGCTGATGGTCGGCTCGCCTATCTCGCTTGCGAAGGTGGTGTTTTCGTCTTACTTCGCGGGGATTGGGCGCACCAAACTTGTGATGATCTGTGACCTCTGCGGGCTCGTTCTGAATATTCCGCTTTGCTACGCCATGGTGTTTGGTGTTGCTGGCTTCCCTGAGATGGGTATTGCCGGCGCGGCGCTGTCGACAATATTGTCAACGCTGTTTGCGCTGTTGCTTTTCGTTGGCTGTTTCTTCGCGAGGGAACACAGACAGACGTTTCGCGTGATGGAATCTTTCGTGTTCGATCTCGGCATCATGCGCCGCTTTATTCGTCTTGGACTGCCAGCGGGAACAGAACTGTTTTTAAATGTGGCTGCGTTCAACCTGTTCCTGCTCATGTTTCAGGGCTATGGCATTACCGAAGCCGCGTCGGCGGCCATCGTGTTTAATTGGGACATTCTCTGCTTCGTGCCGATGATCGGATTGAACATAGGCGTGGTTAGCTTAATCGGTCGCTTCGTTGGCGCGCGCGACATGAATCGGACTAACGAGGTTATCTTTGCTGCTTTTGTCATGGGGCTTGGCTACTCTGGTCTCATCGCTATCATTTACAGCGTTTTTAGATTTCAACTCGTCGGTTTCTTCGAGCCACCGCAGGGTGAGTTCGAAGACATACTCGCGCTCGCGGGCTATATGATGATTGGGTTGTCTAGCTATGTGATGGCCGACGCGACTATTCAGGTGGCTGGCGGAGTCTTGCGCGGTGCAGGTGACACGAAGTGGCTAATGTACGCCTCGACGACGACCCATTGGGTCGCGCTCGCGGTGCAATACTACGTTATCAAAGTGGCCGAATGGGGGCCGCGCGCCTCATGGGTTGCGTTTGTTGCTCTGCTATTTGCTATTGCACTGCTGTTCTCTTGGCGCCTGTGGGGCGGTCGTTGGCGTGAAGAAGAGCGACTTCTCGCGGTCATGGCAGAGTAAGCGCGTCTAATCAGACTTGCGCGAGGGACACTTTCGCTGGCGCAATATTCTGCTAATCTAACGCTCTCAAACTATCTGAGTGCACATTAGCTGCCGCTCAGCCTCGCTATTTCATCATGATAGAGGAATTACGACGATGGCCCGCACTGTCCCCGCATTACTCTTATTGCTCACTCTGTCCTGCTTGGCGACAGCACAATCAGGCTTACCCGAAGGGGCAGGGCGCGATTTGGTTTTGGCCCATTGCACGAGTTGCCACGGCACCGCACAGATTGATCGCTCGGCCGGATTCGGCAGTGCAGCCGAATGGCAGGGGCTTTTCTCGACGATGATTAAATTGCCCCGAGCGCAGTCAGAGACGGTTGCCGCGTATTTGGCAGAGCATTTCCCTGAAGACGCGAGCAGGCGTCCGACACTGGTGGCAGGCGATACGCAGATCGACATAATCGAATGGATGGTGCCAACGCTCGGGCAGCGCTCACGTGATCCGGTTGAGGCGAAAGATGGTTCAATTTGGTGGACAGGCATGTGGGCGAGCCTTGCAGGACGTCTCGATCCTAAGACTGGCGAAATGGAAGAGTTTTTGCTCCCACCGGCGGCGCGCCCTCATACGGTGGTTCCCGCTGATGATGGCAGTATTTGGTATACCGGCAATAGCAATGCCACTATCGGACGGCTCGACCCAGAAACAGGGCTTGTGACTGAGTTTAAGACCAAAGCACGCGATCCGCATTCTGCGACCTTTCATCCCAACGGTAATCTCTATTTCACCGCGCAGGGCGCTGGCATGCTCGGGCGGGTAAACCCGCTGAGCGGTGAGGTGACCGAAATCGACACAGAACCGAGACCTTACGGTATTCAGGTCGCTCCCGATGGCATGGTCTGGGTTGCTTACAACGGCATCAATAAGCTTGGGCGGCTTGACCCAGACTCGCTCGAGGTTTCCTATTTCGACGTGCCAGATCCCCGCACGCGTATCCGCCGTCTCGATATCGACAGTAAAGGCGATGTGTGGTTCGTCAATTCTACCCTCGGCAAGATTGGCAGGCTCAATCCTGAGACAGGGGTGATTACACAATGGGACTCGCCTAGCGGCGAAAGTTCGCACCCTTATGCACTCGCGGTTATCGATGACGTTATTTGGTATAACGAGTCAGGCATGAGGCCCGATGCACTCGTGCGTTTTGACCCTACTGCCGAACGCTTCCAGAGTTGGGCAATACCGTCTGGTGTGGGTATCGTGCGGAATGTTTGGGTAACCGAGGCGGGCGATTTATTGATTCATCAAACGAGCTCGAACCGTATAGGGCTGGTTAAAATAAAGTAGACAGAGCGGATGAATTAAACAGATTGGATAAATTGAAAGGAAGGTTTGTGAAGCCGAGAGTAATACCGAGAGTAATGCCGAGAGAAATACAGTGCAATCAATCGATGTGCGTTAGCACTAGCAATCCCACGCTTAAGGCCGGCGCGGCATCCAGACGCGCGATGTGGACAGTGGCGATATTCATGCTGTTGTCTGCCTGTGCGTCTCGGCAGCAGGTCGAGTGGCTACCTGATTTGCCTGACCGCGCGTTCTTCGAAGCGGCTTACTCGGAGGATAGCGTGAATCAAACGTTGCAAACGAGGGAAGAATATCTTGGGTGGATTAAGAGTTTCTATACCGGGACGCTGCTCTATCCAACGGGATGGTTTGATGTGCAGGAGCGCGTTCTGTCGACCTCCTCACCAGAAAATGTCGACGCGTTTGGTCCACGGATAGAAGAGATGGGGCGACTCATTGCGGCAGAATGGGCGAAAGAGAACAGCGCTCGCGCAATCGATAATCGTCTCCTTGCGCTCTGGGGTGCAACGCTGCAGTCGGCGACGCCGGGCAATCAGCGCCTCGAAGTATTTGATCTCGTCGCAAGCGACGTTCGGCGTCTGCTAAGCCGAGAGCTCGACAAAGCGGCTATCGCCGATTCGCGGTACGACGAGCTTTTAGGGCTCGATTCGTTTGGCGATTTCTAAACAATCAACCGGGAAACACTGATGGCAGAACAACGCAGCGCGGTTTTACAGGCTGTGCAGGACTGGGTCAGCGAATTTGTTGTCGGTCACAACCTTTGCCCTTTTGCGGGAAAAGAACTGCGAGCAGGAAGAGTTAGATTTGTTGAAACGCCTGCCGCAGACATCGAATCGCTTCTGCATAGCCTGAGTGAGGAGTTAGCGTTGCTTGTAGCCGACTCGAGTATCGAGACGACGCTGCTAGTCCATCCCCACGTGCTCAAAAGTTTCGCTGCCTATAATGACTTTCTAGACCTTGCGGATGGGTTAATAGAAAGCATGGCTCTAGAGGGCGTTGTGCAGGTGGCAAGCTTTCATCCAAGCTATCGTTTCGCGGGTACTTTGCCCGCGGCCCCCGAGAATCTGACGAATCGTTCTCCCTCACCGATGTTGCATCTACTGAGGGAGGAGTCGATCGAGGTCGCGGCCGAATCGCATCCCGATATCGGCGCTATTCCCCAGCGCAATATCGAGTATTTAAACGACCTCATGGCGCCGCGCTAACGGACTTTCGGAAAAGCCTTAGAGCGACGGCTTGCCGTTGGCTTTTTTCTTGGCTTTGCCCGCTTCTTTGGTTTTCTTAGCCTTTGAGGTAGCCGTTTTGGCCTTGGCTTTCGCCGCGGCTTTCTCGCGTTCGCGCTCGCGGGCTTTCACGCCGGGCTTCGATTTCTTGACGGGCTTGTCGCCTGCGTCGCGGCTAGACTTAGGGCCTTTTGACGGCTTGCTGTCTTCAAAAACGCGAACTCGGTCGTCGTCTCCGCGTCGTGCGGGCGAACGCTTCGATGGTGCCTTAGGTGCCTCGCCTTCGCGGCTAATATTTAGCGTCTGGCCAGCAACCCACACTTTCTTTAAGCCGGCGTAGATGTCTTCGGGCATATCAGCAGGTAAATCGATTGTGCTGTGATCGTCGAAAATATTGATACGGCCAATGTTTTGCGCATCGATATTCGCCTCATTGGCGATCGCGCCGACGATATTGCCAGGCATAACCTTATGGATATGGCCTACCTCGATACGGAAGCGCTGCATGCCCTTTTCAGGCGGTGCGTCTTTGCGGGGGCGCTGTGGTCTCTCCGAGCGCTCCGAACCCTTACCACGGTCGCGCGTGCGAGGCTGATCATTACCGCGCGATTCCCATGCCTTGTCGGCGCGTGGGACGGGCTTATGCTGAAGTAAAAGAGGTGAGTCGCCTTGCACGAGTTTGGCGAGCGCAGAGGCAATCTCAATGGCTGGGACATTGTGCTCGTTCTGATACTGCTCGACTAGGTGTTTGAACAGGCCGAGGTCTTCTGTCGCCAAGGTGTCGGCTATTGCCTGTTTAAACTGTGCGATTCGCTTGTCATTAATGAGTTCGGTTGATGGCAGTTCCATCAACTCGATTTTCTTGCTCGTGGCACGTTCGATTGCGTTAAGCATGCGGCGCTCGCGCGGGGCGACGAATAAGATTGCATCGCCTTCGCGTCCGGCGCGGCCTGTGCGGCCAATGCGGTGGATATAGGCTTCGGTATCGTGTGGTATGTCGTAGTTAACAACATGACTGATGCGCTCGACGTCGAGGCCGCGGGCGGCAACGTCGGTAGCAACGAGAATGTCTAGCTTGCCTTTTTTCAGTTGGTCGACTGTGCGCTCGCGCTGCGCCTGCGGAATATCGCCATTGAGCGCACTCGCAGCGAAACCGCGCGCAGACAGTTTCTCTGCAACCTCGACTGTGGCAATCCGCGTGCGCACGAAGATGATCATGCCGTCGAATGTCTCGGCTTCGAGAATGCGAGTAAGTGCGTCGAGCTTATGCATGCCGCTGACTGGCCAGAAACGCTGGCGGATGAGATTGGCTGTCGCCGTCTTCATCTTAATCGTGATCTCGGCAGGATTGGTCAGGTGGGCCGTTGCGATGCGTCGCACCTGAGTCGGCATCGTGGCCGAGAAAAGCGCGATCTGCCGTGTCTTCGGCGTCTGTTCGAGAATCCATTCGACATCGTCGATGAAGCCCATCCGCAGCATCTCGTCGGCTTCGTCTAAGACAAGTGTCTTGAGGCCGTCTAGATTAAGGGTGCCTTTGCGAATATGGTCCATGACCCGGCCAGGGGTGCCCACGACTGCATGTACGCCGCGCTTGAGCGAGCGAATTTGGCCGCCGTATTCTTGGCCGCCGTAAATGGGTAATACATTAAAGCCTTTGATGTGCTTTGCGTATTTGTGAAAGGCCTCGGCGACCTGAATCGCGAGTTCGCGGGTTGGCGCGAGAACAAGAATTTGTGGGTCGCGCTGGCTAATATCTATATTTGATAGTGCGGGCAGGGCGAAGGCGGCTGTTTTGCCAGTGCCCGTTTGTGCCTGACCCAGCACATCGCGACCGCTGAGCAGCAAGGGAATCGTTTCCGCTTGAATGGGAGACGGAGTTTCGTAACCAACGTCGTTCAGCGCCTTTAAGATAGGTTCTGAGAGGGCTAGTTGTTGAAAAGTTAATTGTTCTGACTCCGACATGATGATCCTTGCTGCCACAGGCGTGGCCAAAAAATTGAGTGCGGAGTTTACGCGATATGCGTGCCTTTGTATGCCTTTGTTTTTCCTTATCTTCTTATTTAGGCACCCTTTCCCTCAGATTCCTAGGTTTGTTGGATCTAAATGTCCATAACTTGATCGATATCACGGTCTAGCACCGGTGGTTTGGTGATAAGTGACACGCTGAGGAAGAGGAACAACGACACTACAAACGAGAGCAGGCCACCACTCACGCCGTAGGGAAGGGCAATACCGGCAAGCTGCACGCCGAAATTGATGATCAATGCTGAGACGATTGCGGCGACGGCGCCCGGCACTGTCGCGCCCTTCCAGTTAAGGCCCAATGCGACGACAGGGAATAGCGAGGCGGCGAAGGTCGCCCAGCCGAAGGCGCCCAGAAGTGCCACCAGCGTTGCGTCGGCGTAGTAAGAATAAAGCGCAAAAAGCGCGGCTACGATCGCAAGAATGACCGTCACAATCCGCGCCCACATCAGTTCGTTTTCAATGTTTTTACCCCAAATAGCTTTCGGGATGTCGTGAATAATTGCCGCAGTACCAATATTAAGGAAGGCATCGGAGGTCGACATGATTGCGGCAAAGAGGCCAGCAAAGACGATGCCTGCGAGAAGCGGACTGGTGAAAACCGAGAGGAATACCGAGGCCGCATCGTCTGGCAAGCCCAGCGGAGGGATGACGCCGTCGATTACCGTAGCGCGCATAATAATCCCGATCGACACCCACAGCAGCGCAGCCAGCACATAGCCCATCACAGATAAGGGGAAGATGTGGCGGTTGTCTGAAATGTTGCGATTCATCATCATCTTTGTCACCAGATGAGGCTGTCCTGCGAGGCCGAGGCCAAAGACGAAAAACCATCCTAGCGATGCCATTATGCCCGCCGAGCCCCACGGCATAATGGCCTCGGAGTCGTCTTTGAGAATAATTGAGGTGGCCTCTGTCATCCCGCCATCAAACACCGACATGGCGGTGAGTAAGATCAGAACACCGGCGACCATCATGATACCGCCCTGCACGACGTCGGTGTAAACCGAGGCGATTATGCCGCCGGTCACGCAGTAGAAAATCAACACGGTCGACGAAATCGCCACACAGGCGACAAGTCCGATGTCGGCAAACATGGCTGTGCCCGAGAGAATGGCCTGCATGACGACGGCCATCGCAAGAATCTGTGTGGCGAGATAACCCATCACACCGAGCACAATGGTTATGGCGACGAGCAAGCGGACGGCTTCGCTGCCATAGCGAGCGGCGAGAACATCGGGCAGGGAAATGCAGTTGCGTAGTTCGGCAATCATGCGGATGCGCTTAGACACCATGAAAAACCCTAGCGCATAGCCAGCCGTCGAAATGGTGATCATCCAGAAAGAGCTGACACCGATCGAATAAACCAGCCCCGGCCCACCGACGAAGCCAAACCCGCTGAGTGTCGAAGAGAAAAGGGCAAGTGAGATGACGATAGGACCGAGACCGCGTCCGGCAACAAAGAAATCGCTGGCGTCGCTCGTGCGGCGCATGGCCCAGAGCCCTGTAATCACGCAGAACACCATGTAGAGCGCAACGGCGCCGAGTATTATTTCCTGCCTATAGGCTTCCACTAGCGCGCTTCCTCAGGGTTGTTGTCAGTCTCTTGCCCCTCGGCAGCAGACTCGGCGACAAGTTTTTCGAACTCTGCTTGGTCTTCATCGGTATAGATAAACTGGCGAAAACCCAAGGTATAGATCAGCACAAGCGGAATGCCGCCAAGCCAAACGCCGTACATGGCCCACGCCGTCGGTGTGGGGAATCCCATAAAATAAGTCGTCTCGCCCGTGGCTATAAAGTTGAGATGGCTCGACACCATTTGCCATAAAATAAATAGGCTAAAAATAAGCGTCGCAATCATGTAGGCGCGCAGCCTCGGCGTGCGGTGCTTCTCACTCACGCCGAGCGTCGCGAACGCGACAATAAGCGAAAGCAGGAGCGCCTGAAAAGCATAGCCTAGCGATCCGATATGCTCGAGTCTCGCGAGTCCGTCTCCGCCGATGCGCATGCCTGCAAAAATCGGATGGGCACTGCCACCGGCATTAGTGACTGGCTCGGCGGTCAAAATCAAAAAAAGAATAATTGTCATTGCGGCGCAGATCGCCGCGATCACGTAAATAAGTTGTCGGCCCATTAACGAGGCTCCGGCTCACTGGCTAAGTAAGTGAGAATTGATGTGTTTTTGTACCCGAATAAAAGCGAGGCGTGTTCTTTTCCTTCGGCGGGCATCGACGGCAAGGTTGCGAGCATAAAGCGGGTGCCTGTCTTAGTCTAGGAGAAGTGCCTCTTCCGTGCTTTCACGTCAGCTATCTTTTGAGAAATCCTCAGCGTCTTGACAATAAGATCCCTGTAGGTCATTTTTCGTGAGTTAAGCCAACATCGAAAGCGTGCAAGGAACGTGTGCGTGCGCCGGTTTTAATGGGTAGCCGTTTTATAAAATCAACGAGGTGAGAGATGAAAGAGAACACACTGTTAATGCAGCCAACGTGGGCCATGCTGAAAGCAATGCCAGGTCTGCATGTCGCGCGTCAGGCCGGACTGGCAACGCTTGCGCTTTGTATGCTGTCAGGTGCTGCGTTAGCGCAGCGCGGTGCAGTGCAACCGCCCGAGCATGCAAACCAAGAGCCCGTGAATCATTTGCCTAATCCTTATGAGACGCAGCGCGACTTCGGCACTTTGCCCGACGGCCGCAACTGGGGATCGGTAAGTGCTGTGAATATCGACATCGATGGCGTCCATGTATGGGCCGGCGACCGCTGTGGCTCTAATTCCTGTGCGACCTCGAGTGTCGATCCTATCGTTAAGCTCGACCCGCAGGGTAATGTGGTGCAGAGCTTCGGCGCCGATCTTATTATTTGGCCGCATGGCATGGACGTAGACCCCGACGGCAACGTGTGGGTAGTTGATGCACGAGCCGCGAATGCGCGCGAACTCGAAGAGAACCCTGCAGCGGCTGGCAAAGGCCACACTGTCCTCAAGTTTAGCCCCAACGGCGAATTGCTGATGACACTCGGAACCGGTGGCGAAGCGGGCGATCCGCCTACTCATTTTGATTCACCGAACGACGTGTTAGTGGCGCCAAATGGTAATATTTTTGTTGCCGACACCCACGGTGCACAGTTTCAAGACGAAGCGGGGCCTACGGCTAAAAGCCGAATTTCTATTTACGCACCCGACGGTAGCTTTATTAAATCGTTCGGTGAGTGGGGCTTCAAAGATGGCCAATTCCGCTCGCCGCATTCACTAGCGATGGATTCTCAGGGTCGACTCTTCGTCGCAGACCGCGGCAACAACCGTATTCAAATTTTCGATCAAGACGGCAATCACCAAGATACGTGGTATCAGTTCAGCCGCATCAGTGGTCTGTTTATCGATAAGTCGACTGACATGCTTTACGCAATCGACTCTGAGTCTGATCCCAACTATAACCCAGGCGGCTGGCGTAAGGGTCTTCGTGTAGGTAGCGCGAAAACAGGTGAGGTTATGTACTTCATTCCCGAGCATGTTTCTGAGCGCGCCTCAGGTATGGGCGGCACCGGTTCTATGGGCGAAGGCGTGACGGTCGACAGCGACGGCGTGGTCTATGCTGGTGAAGTCGGTCCAATTCAAGGAATGACTAAGTTTATCCCGCGTCTTATTCCTTAAGCCTGAAAAGCTAAGCAAACTGCGGCGTTTGTAAACTCACCGCGGAATAAAAAGGGTCAACGACTAGTTGACCCTTTTTTCATTCTCGATTTTTTGCAGAGGGTTAGGGGGCTTCGTCGAAGCTTTGCAGTGTGAAGGAATAATTCTTCGCGTCGGTGAGCGTGAAACGGAGATTGGTGTAGGCGACCGCGCCGTTAATCTCTAATGATGGAATGAGAAGCGTGCCTGAAAAAGCATCGAACGTAGCCATGTCTTCGAGCGTTCTGTCGATAAATAAAGTACTCGAAGGAACTAGAGTTATGACCGTGTCGGGGGAGCTTTGTGTAATGGTGAAATCCACCCAGGCTTGTCCTATAGCGCCTGCGTTCAGAGCGACAGAAAGTTTTCCTGAGCCGAATTTAGCTGAAGTAGACAGGGCGCTCATTGAGACATTCACGAAATCGGCATCAGCGATCGTGGTGCCCGTAAGGGAGAGGTAAGGGACGTCGCTAAATGACATCGCTCCAGTGATATTTACCGTTCGCAATGCACCTATCGCATCCGCCGCCGTCATGCCTGTGCCGAGCACTTTCCCGAATACAGTAAACCCGCCGTTCTGTGAATCTAGATTGGCGCTGTTGTCGCCGAGATTAACGAACCATTGGCTCGTCGCACTATTTGGGTCGCCGCCGAGCTTGGCCATAGCGATGGTTCCCCGCGTGTTCGAACGGCTGAATTCATTCACAATGGCGGGCCCAACACTAATTGCAGCAATGTCGCTGCTGGCAGGATCGTAATAGAACCCTCCGCCTTGGATAACAAAATTATTTACTTTTCTATGAATGATAGTGTCTTCATAAGCGCCAGAATTAACATAAGAAAGAAAGTTAGCGACAGTAACTGGCGCGGTGTCGGCATACATCTCAAGGACAAAACTCCCAGAGTCGGTGTCGACGCGGACAATGTCCGAGGCCAGGGCGCCATGAGTTATTACTGAACTGAGCGCGACGATCGCTAAACGGCCTCGGAGCGTTGACAATGCGCTTAGGTTTGCTAATCGTTGAGAGAGCATGGAGTGTAGAATCGAGCGAAACGACATGTCTGACTTCCTTTAAAACGAGGGTAAAGAGGTGAATTGTAACTGGTGTCTCATTGATCAGCTATTGAGAAAAGAGCGTATGCTGAGTTTCAAGTAACCGGCAATCAATTGGAAGCTCACAAGGAGCGCAGAGTGAAAAATCTACTCAGAGTCATTCTAGGCGGACTCTTAGGGCTTGCTATTGTGCTGCTGTTGACACTCATTCTGCCTACGCCTCAGGGACCTGACTCGGGTGATACACCGCGTTCGGGTTTCTTTGCCGAAGATGCCTCCGAGCAATTCTCCCCCACGCAGCTCAAAAATCAGTTTCTTTTCGCCGACCTCGATGCCCAGCAGTCGGCTGTCGCCGAGGGGCGGCTGCTCGGCGAAGTAGATTCCGACTACGCGCAGTTTTTTGCGAGACTCGCAGGCGAGCAACAGCGAGAAACCGCTATCCGCCAGGCGCTCATTCAGGCGCATCGCGAACTCACCGACTTTCGCTTAGCGCAAAGCATGGGAGGGATCGGTGACAGGCAAAGGCGCTATGAGCCGGCATCAAATTACGTTTTTTCGCGCCTAGAATCCTTGCTCAACGACAGTGAGATTGCAGCACTTGATACTGTGATGAGGCGCAACGCGTGGGAAAAGTTTAAGCCGAGTTTCGGCGCACAAGTAACGCGATTCGCGCGTGAATCTGACCTGCGTTTCGCCGAAGGCGAGATCGACCACCTCGTCGCTATCCACTTCGACAGCAGCTATCTTCTGTTAAACCCTCATGCGCTGGGTGAGTCCTCGCAGCTAGAGCGTCTGAGCCTGCAACGTGAGGCGTTGATACTTACGCGGCGTGAATTGGCTACAAGTCTTGCGACTACGCAGCGAGCATCGGCGGATGTTTTTATCGATGCGCAGCTCATCGAATTAGACACGCTAGCCGCGCTATTAGAGTGATGTGTGCGCAGGCGAGCCGACAAATGCAAAACGAGGCCGCGCTGCTCCATCGATCATAACGTCTTCGAAAAACATGGCCAATGGCCGAACCCAAAGCCCGCGGGCGCCGTACAGCGCACGGTAAAGAACCAGAGGCTCTTGCGTCTCACTGTGGTGGGTTACGTCGATCACTTCGTAATACTGACCTTTATAGTGTTGGTATTTCCCGCGCTGGATTGAGGG
>ERZ1046568.402-NODE-402-length-36599-cov-11.689333_pt1 | contig 36599 bp, 40 predicted proteins | sample MGYA00383092_ERZ1046568 | MGnify/ENA primary metagenome ERZ1046568 (study PRJEB29581, sample SAMEA5548362) | metagenome | biome: marine; feature: coastal; material: water | depth 1 m | study: Short-term variability in the microbial, nano- and picoplankton... | reverse complement strand
AGTTGCTTGCGCTAATCTGCGGAGAAATCGCAGAAGGCGGCGGACTGTTGATGGTGGTATCCATCGAACCGTCAGAAGTTATGGTGCTGTTCGTATCAGTACGGATCGTGTCATCAGCGGCTACGTGGCCGCTAATAAGGATAAACATAGAGATCAGTAATAATCTAAACATGGTTACTGTGGTTTTCCTCTATTCCCCTGCTGTTTAAGTAGCTCACGTTGCATAGCCGACTGGATACGCTTGTCTGTTTGCTCTTCTTGAGACTGCAATCGTTGCTGAAACTGCTCGCCACGCATCTGTTGGTTCTGTGCGTCGAGTTGCAACTTGGCTTGATCGATCTGATTGTCTGCCTGATCTGATGCCGCTTTCTGTTGTAACTCTGCTTCTTTGAGCTTGACCAAAGGATCGGGAGCGCCTGCGCCAGAAAGTTGACCAGATAGTTCCTTCAGCTTCTGCATTCCATCCGAGATAAACTGTGCGGTTAGCTTCTCAACCTCAAGCATTTGCTCTTCATTTGCAGGCTGACCGCCCTGTTGTTGCACTTGTTGCAAGTAAGCAACAGCCGCTTGTTCGCGGGCCGCGATCTGTACATGTTCCATCACGTGCTTTTGCAAAGACATACCGATCATAGGAGACCCACTCACTATAGGGGTTGACCCGAACACTAAATGTGCCATTATGTGCGCCTCGTGATTTTGACCTTCAAAAGCCTTTAACGGTAGCATATCCAATACATTTATGTTTTCTTGCGCTGGATCGAGTGGTTCCTCGGTATCCGCAGGCACAGATTTCAATAATCTGTCTGTATCTGTGACACCTAGAGCTTCATACATATCACTATACACTTCGTGCAAATTATGTATCTCTGGAGCTTGTGTAGCTAACTGTAGTTTAGTTTGTGCCAACATAATACGTTGCGACTGACTAAATACATTAGGATTACTTACTGGAACAACATCTACGCGGTCGTCAAAGTCTTCACGCATGATTGTTTCGTCTGCACCTGCTACAGAGTACGGATACTCTTGTGGTAAGCTTTCAGACATAACACGTGCTAAAATCTTAAACTCTTGGCGCATTGCGTAATGCAAACGCTTATGCACCGCACTCATGACCCGTGAGCCCTGTTCCATCATTGCCATAGTTGTACCAACAGCCGCTTGCTGATTACCATCACCCACTTTTAAGTCTGTAATGGTAGCAAACCGTTGACCCGCTTGAACCACAAACCCTAACAACTGGAACAGTGTTTGGTCAGGACCCTTGAAAGGTAACGGCATAAGGCTGTCACGAATAGCGCCCCCGGGAGCGTCCACATCGCGGAACTCACCGGGTTGCAACGGATCATCGTCGTCTCTGATCCGTAGTCCACGAGCTTTGAAGCCCGCTGGGAGATTGGACAACGTACCGGCGTCGATCAACTGTCGCAATGCCGAAGTAGCGGTTCGTGACAAACCGCCTATGGTATGAATTAAGCCAAGGCCGTAAAAACCAAACCCCGGCAAGAACTTGTAGTGTGTAAAGTATTGTATCTTCTTACGACGATCATCCTCCTCGTTCCAGTTGCGACGAACAGATAAAACCTGCCCGTTGTCCATGGAAAGCGTCACAATATAAGGAATACGGATGCCTGTTGGCTCTCCGTCATCGTCTACGTCTTCATATCCTTCCAAATCTAAATCAACATGACATTCTAAGATAGTACAGTCATAATCAATGGTTCCCGGCTCAACGCCGTCGATCCGATCAATTTCTCCGCCAACACCTGTCACTTCGCGTTGTGACGGAATAACATCCACGTCATCTAAGTAAATGCCCGCAATCTGGCGTTTGCGCAGATCGTTTAAGGACATTCTTACAACTTGTGTGATATTAGGGCATGTTTCGAGGTCCGCGGTCTCATAGGGAACAACCAAGTTCTCTGCCGGTACAAACTTACTGACCGCACGACCCATAGCCTCATCATAATATGTTTTCTTAAAAGTAGACCCAGCAAGCGGCAAATAGAACAACATTTGATCCATGTCCGGAGTGTAATCCTCCATGACGCTTGTGATGTAATAATTCATAAATTGACGAACGCGTTGCGCTTGAGAAGACTTTGCCCGCGTTTCTTCGCCCATAACAACAGTACGAACCGGACCGCTCGCAGGAAGTAACTCGTTAAATGCTTGTGCCTGAAATTGTGTTGCCGCTTCGGCAAGCAGAGGATGTGTCACGCCCGAGGACCCACGGAATGGTTGTGCCCGTTCCTCGTAATTAAACCCTAGAAGCTCTAACCCACTAGAGTAAGCATCTTCCCAATCCTGACGACTGGCCTTGTTTGCATCGTACTCACCAAGAAGTTCACCCGCAATACGCTGTAATTCGCGATCAGGCATCTCTTCTGCTAAGTTGGCATAAAAATCGTCATCCACGCCACGCTGGTCTTGAGGCTCAAAGTCTATCTCAACCCCACCATCGTCCGTCTCACTGATTTCTATTTCGCCAACATTCTCAGCTTCAATCATAGCCATAACGTCGTTTTGCGAATCTGGGATTTCAATCTCCATCTCCGCTTTCAATACGTCCTCGTCCACTTGCGACGGCACGTTATTGTCCATTAAACTACTTTGGTATCCATTTATTGGTTCTTCAGCCATGGTCTCTCCTAATACTCCGAAATCAGACGACCTTCGTCATCTCGCGGAAAATAAACGTCAGGAACCGTCTCATCCGAGTCACTGCGCCTCTTGCGCTCCCCCGGGGCACGGCCCAAAATTAAATCCAACTGCTCAAATATTGCAGCGTCCACAGACTGCGCGAGTTCCATAGGCGTTGCATTGATACCCGCGGCCTTGAATAAGTTAATGCCAACAGCATTGTTTCTCTTATCCATAGCAGCATCTAACTTGTTTGTGAACATCTCTCTTAAATTGCCCGCTTTAAGCGCGGTCTCAGGGCCGTACTGCTTTGCCAACAAAGCCGAAGCAAGCATGTGTGCCCGCGTGTCACGAAGCTCTTGAGGGTTAGGTAAGTCCGGACGTGGCCGATCTAATCGCGTACTCCCGTATAATGGGTCAATACCAATCATCCCACTTTCAGGCATAATATCTACCGGATAATCATATTCATTCGCTAGCTTCTGAAAAAATGTAGGGGTCCCTTGAGGATAAAAAGTATCCCGACCCTCAGAGTCCACGCGCCCCGAACTCGATATAAAAGATTGTTTGGCCGCGTTTATCGGCACAGGGAAATCCGCATCAGGCTCATTAAACGGTATCATGTCCATAAATATAGCACCCAAACCTCTTTCAACATCCGACATTCACACAATTCCTCAATAGTACAATCGCACTCTAGCAGAGTTTTCTTCATCTTCCCAGTCATCTGTTGGTAATTGTACAAAATTCCCTTGACGATAGCGCATAAGAGCTTGTGTCATACTATCCACCAAGTCGTCATGCTCACCGTTTGGAAACGCCGCAACCTCCTCAATCATCTCATCCGCCCACGTCTCATCAGGTGCCCATACCATACCAGCTTCAAATAACGGCGCAATACTGTGCGCTCTCGTTACCTTATCATTCCCACGACTAGGTGTAAAATTCACCACAGGAATACCCATGTTCCGCAACTCTTGCGTCAGGGGCAAACCACTCGCCTTCGCCTCAATAATTACCGTGTCAGGTTCCCAGAACTTATAATTATCTAACGCCTCGCTCTTTAACTCAGGGAAATCCCATCTCCCCTTCTTACTATCTAACAAAATTAAGTTGGGACCCGAACCACCCTCATTTGGATAAAATACACCCCACGTCGTGATCGCCGAATAGTCAGCCGTTTGCTTCTTACTAAAAGCAGTATCATAACTTTGAATTACATATTCTAGCTGGGGGACCCTATCCTTCTCCCAAAGTCTCCACCACTCCCGCTTGATAATCGCATTCTCTTCACCCGTAGGATTCTGCTGATATTGCGCATTCCATTTGCTCGGAGGAATAGATGCCTTGACCGCGGTTAAATCATCCAAACTCCAGAACTCCGGCCAACAAGACGTACCGTCATCAAATATTGCAGGTAATTCAACCACTTCCCACTGATCCGCAGACCCGTCCTTCGCTTGAGCCCGTAACAACTGTCCCGTCATATCCTTCTCAGACCACCGAGTTTGAACCAAAACAATAGAACCACCGGGCTGTAAACGCTGTCGAGGACCACCCGTATACCAATCCCACGCATCCTCAAAACCATTACTCGACATCGCCGTCTGCTCCGAGTGAGGATCATCAATAATAATTAAATCACCACCACGTCCCGCTAAGTTAGACCCAACACCAACAGCATAATACATTCCACCACTGCTCGTGTCCCACCGCCCAGAGGCCTTACTGTCCGACGCCAAATTCACACCCGGAAATACATCCTTGTAATCATCACTCTCAATCAAGTTCTTTGTCTTACGACCAAAGTTTACCGCCAACTCAGTCGTGTGTGTCGCCTGAATGATCTTCATTTTCGGATTACGGCCCATCATCCACGCAGGAAACAAATAAGACGCAAACTCACTCTTCGTGTGCCGCGGTGCCATGTTGATGATCAAACGCTTCAACTCCCCACGGGCCACGCGCTCTAGCTTTTCGGCAATGATCTTATGATGACGGCCCGCGATGAAGTCAGGCCAAACAGTTTTAACAAAAACTAAAAAATCATTTTGGCATTTCTCGTTCTTCATGATCTGCGCAAGACGCAATTCGAGTTTTAATTTCTTGTCTTCTAACATGGTATTCGGGGTAGCGTTCATGGGGGACCCTAGCTATTTTTTCATAAATTGTTTCACGTGAAACATATGCGATTTTAAGGGCTATTATAGGACAGTTAAGGCTCGTTGCAAATAACTAATAAATATTTGAGAGAAACATGGCCCAAGCCCTCGGTACGCAGACCTGCCGTTGGCGAAATCGGGCGGTTTTTTTGGCTCGAAAACCTCGTTTTATGACCCGATAGCCGAGGGACCCGAGAAAATTCGAAGGCGTTGCGGTGCGGGGTTCACGATCCAAGGGCCGCGGTTTTTGTTCTGCGATCGGCTCGGCCGGTAGCTTAATATTTACCGACGGGGCTCGGATAACTGCCGTCAACTGCGCTCTAACATTCACGGGCCACGGTCCTGTAACTGATGCCCGCTGACCTTGATCAAGTGCCCACGATACGCGGGCCGGTAGGTTTGGGCCATAGGTCTCGACCCTTGGGCCGGTTTGTTTAACTGTTTAACTCTGCGCAGAAAAAAAGGCCTGCACAATGGCAGGCCCTCGGGGTTTGGTTATGGTGTCCAGCTATTACATATGATCAATATTAACCGTAATATCGCCGTCTTGTATCATCTCTTTCACGGTGTCCTTTATCTTGTCCGCGTCGGCCTCTTGGCTGTTAAGATCGCTTACATCCGTTTCAAGGCTTTCAATGCGATCCTCAAGGCACGAAATAGAATAGTCTAGTTCTAGTTCTATTTGAGATTTAACCTCTTTCAATATCAAACGTTCAACATCTGATTTAATAAGATCAAATAGAAAACCCGCGCCTTGGGTTTGTTTGGCTACCAAATCTGAATAATTAACCTTTGCCAGTTCTTTATCATTATTGGCTACTACAATATCAGATGATGCGCGCTTAATCTCGCGCTCTAAGTTTGTTGCATAGTCGCGCAGGTTTCTAATATCATCTGCGGCCGCTCTAATGTCTGCCGCTGTTGCGTCCCGTCCACTGTCAAAATGGTCCGCCGCTAATTGTTCTAAAAAATCTTGATCCGTTCTTAATTCTATCATTTTATTCTCCATAGTTAAGTTTAAACGGCTTGCCCGCCGTTAATGGGATTATATGCGATAACTTTATTAAAAGTAAATAGGCATAAAAAAGCCCGCTAAAAAGCGGGCTCTCGTTTGGTTATAAGGGGGGCTTAGTCAAAGCGGGCAATTTTATATTCACCCTCCAATCCCAAACGAATTGAAACGACGCCGTAATCGTAAACATAACAATAAACTTTATCTTGAAAGCCGAACCGTGCAAGCGGTGGCATTGGGTCGTCATCTTCATATTGTGATTGATAGGTGCCGCGGTGGTCTAGTGTTCCCTTCCAAGGGTATTGCCCAAACCCGCCCATTTGATAATAATTATCCATATTATCACAAATAGATTGCAATGTTATGCCGTCTTCATCTTGTGCTTTTAAACACGCGTTCAAAAAGAAATCCGGAATAATCCCGCACGCCTCGCCTAAATAGGTCAGCGTTTGTTTTCCCGTGTTGGGGTCTCGTGCCGGATTAAATACGCGATCCAATAAGATGTCCGCCGGTCTGAATTGTGCTGTAAATAGTTTTTCCATTTTATACTCCATAGTTTAAAGTTTAAAGCGGCTTGCCCGCCGCTAATAGGATTATATGCGATAACTTTATAAAAAGTAAAGCCCCCAATAAAAAGGGCCCGCAATAATGCGAGCCCGTTCAAAATTATATAAAAGGTTTAAGCCGTTACTTTATCCAATAAAGCGCCCGCTTTGCGTTCTACTTGTATACGTGCGTCTTGGTGTGGAACATCTCGCGCAATTGCTGTAATGGCTTGGGCCGCATCCCAAACCGTTTCAACTGGTCGGCCCTCCTCCTTAAAATGTCTAGCACTTGCGGCCTTGGCCATGCGTCCAGATAAACCCGCTCTTTTTGTTAAAAAGTCTAAACGTTCTTCGTCATCTTTTGCGACTTTCATATCCTTCGCCGCCTGAACGCCTTCAATAAATGAATGAGTTGATCCATTTGCAAACGACTGCAAAGCCGGTCTAGCTTCCATTGCAAATCTATCTGGCGCAAATTTAGTATGACGAATTTTAATTTCTTCAAAATTTTCCACGCCCCATAAATTACGGTTCATGCAAACGCCCCGTAAATACATCGCCGCAATACCGGCTGTTTTACTTCCTGTTTCACTATTCCACGCATAAAACCCTCTAAACATTAAATCCGGCTCGCCGTTCGGTAGTTTTCCAACTTCGATTGGATTACGATCGTCAACCAAGAAAACAAAAACATCGCGGTCGCTTGCAAACAAGGTTGTGGTTTCCATTGATACAGGCACTTCAGGATCATAAACCGCTAAACCGTCACGGCTTCCGACCATCATGCCGGGCACTTTCCAACGTCCGCCGCTTTCATCTATCAAGTTTTTAATGGGATCAAGTATTTCCCAATCAAAAATGCGCCCATAATCTGGACCGGTTGCGGCTCTTAATTCGCCGCCGTTTGCCTGATTTCCGTAAACCTTAATCAAGTCTTTACTGCGGTTATATTTTAAACCCCATTGGATACAGTCCGCCGCAAGTGGTGCGGGCAAGTCTCTTAAATATCCTGATGGTGCCCCTGCTAGTTGTGACAACTGGCCAAAGCTCCAATTAGTGGGCGCGTTATAATGCTCTTGTTTATTTTCGTCGGTATATTCAACAAATATATTTCCGCGGCTTGGGTTGGATTCGTCAAAATCGCCAATAATTTTCACCTTATGTGTATCAACAGTTCGGCTTGTCATGCGTTGCGCATCAACTTTTTTATGCGCTAACATATCGTCAAGGGTTAAAAACTTTTGATCATCTGGACGGCTAAACCATTGTGAAGAAACCGCACTGTTTCCAATACCGTGTGCAAAAGCGTTTGTAGTGTAAGTCATGTCAAAAACCTCCGTAGTTGTGACAAAAAATAGGGCGGAAATGCCCCGCCCCTATCTTATCGCATAATCTCGCATACAAATGCAAGCTAATTTTTAAAAAAGTTATTCTAAACCAATATCTCCTGCAACGTGGTGCCGGATTATTGCCCGTGGTGGTAAACCTTTAACAAATCTTAAAAGTTTTTCGCCGTCCGTTTCATCTGGTTGCCCGTCTTTTGAAGTCGCTTCCCAATGAATACGGCAATTTCCTGCATCCGCATAACAACCGCCTTTTACATTTAAATCGGCCGCTTTCTTTTTACTGGGTCCATGCGCTGTAAAGCCAATAATAAATTGACGGTCAAGCCTTGCACAAAGTGGATCGCCATTTCCACAATCTGCACAAGATATGTCGCGCAATTCAGCAGGACAACGAACGACTTTTAAACCGTGCGGTGCCGGTTGGGTTTTCTCACCTTGCCAAGACTTTTCACTAACAACCGCGACGGCCGGAACCCCATTTATAATCGATGCTGATGCCGCGCCTAAATTATCTGCGCTGTAATTTATAACTGTTCTATTCTTATTTAATTTTTTGCCCCAACCAAAAACGTTTGGATCAAAATGGCAATAAGTAAAAGAAACACCTTTTGACGGTTTAGCTTTTAGCAACGCGTCCAAATAATCAGGATCAATTTTTTTAGTGCCTTTATTACTGCAATTCATTTTACAAGTAGTTGGGCAAGTGGCGTATTTCTCACCCTTGCCCGCTCTATAAGTTACTGCAACGCCTTTTGTTTTATTTGCGCGGCTTATTTCAACAGTCTTTAACATGGTTTGCCCTCCGTAGTGTAGTTGACTTTATCCCATACCATACCGCAATAAAAAACCCACCGTCAAGTGGGTTTAATTTTTTTCTTTTTTAACGCCGTCTTGGCCTGTTTCGTGGCGTCCTTCGTTTATTTGCTCTACGGTTTAGTTCTTCATAATCATCCCCGTAAAATAATTTTGCAAGCCAAGTAAATAAAAACACTATGTAACCCTTTCCATTAATTCAATTTTACGTGCCAAGTTATCGATGTATGCCTTGGCTTCGTTGTCGTTATCAAAAAAATCAGTCCCGCTAGTGCAATTATTAACGGAATACGCACCTTCGCCCATATGTTCAAACTGATATTCTAAATCTTTGTGATAGGCTTTTAAGTATTCAAGTACCTTTTTCATGTCGAATACTTCCCTTCATTTACATCATCTTTAAGAGAATGCGTTGCAGAGATTCTTTCAGAAATTGTTGACACCTCATGCCACTCGTTAGTTGTGAGATTTCTAATCTTATTTCGACCATTTAATACAGGCTGTATTATATCTTCGAGTGCATCCATCTGTACTTCGAGTAAATGATCCAACGCAACCATCACAATATTTGTTTCAAGTTCGTTCATATCGACTGCCTTCCCTTAACGTGGTTTTCTATAAAAGCAAAGCCGCCACCGTTACCTTCTTCATCTTGAGACAAAACAACATCAACTTCCTGATCACCTTGTTTTAAGGTAAAAGTTGGAAACGCATTATAATATTCAGATTTTACAAACTTAAAGTCCGTAATTGTTGCCCCAACCAGTTGCCCATAATATTTATTTAAATCCATCACGCGGCCTCCAGTTCTTTGATTCCAATCAAATCAGCACTGTTTGCTTCCACAAGGGTCGCACTTTCTAACGTATAAATTTCAGTAGTGCCCAAAGCCATTTTTAATGCTTCAGCTTTTGCTACCTCTAAATTTTCAGCTTTAATTAAAATGGTGCGAGTGATTTTTAACTGCACATTTGCTTCATAAGATTTCTTCATAACATTCTCCGTAGTTAGTTATGTATAAGAATGTATGCGATTATATAGGAGAGATCAACCCCATAATTTTCTCCCAATCAAAATCTCCATCTGAGCAGTAGAGTGGATCAACCTTTAAGCCTTCCATCTTTAAATCCATAGCGTCTTTACCATGATACAAATACATCATCTCTGGCTTTGTTTTAGTCTTCAGCTTACGAACCAAAACCCAAACACTGGCGTGACTATGATTAGTCAACCACGCAACTTGATGCGGTCGTAAATCAACCGCATTTCCAGACGTGGCTTTAAGTTCTATAAAGTGAAATTTACCGTTTTCGTCACAACATAAAACATCAGGTATTCCGGGCATTGCCCATGTTTCAATTCGGGTATTTTTCCATGTTCTCGGGCTCTTCTGCATCCCATTCTTCATCAGCCTCCAAAAGTCGGCCTCTCGCTTTGTCGCGGTTCTGGGAATTGCTCTCTCCTTCGGGAGTAACGTCGATAGTGATCGGGGCATAACTTTGTTTAATCTCCTTTAGAGCGTTCAGCACTTCGTCTTTACTCATCGAATCGATGCTACCGTGACGAACCTCTGATTTGCTCACATAAATATCGCCTTGCGCTTGCCCCCGCCGATATTCTGCTTGAACGGCCGCCGAATAGGCACCGTTGGTTAATGCGGCATCACGAATAGTTTGAAGGTCTCGTAAATGTCGCTGATAATTCACACCAAACTTTTCATCAAGTTCAGCGCGATACGCTTGTATAGCCGCCACCACATGGGGACAGATATTAGGATTAGTCATTTCATAAGCACGAGTATGTGCTGAACCCGCAGGATACCCTGCATTGATTGCCGCTTCTCGCATAGTTATCTGGCCGTCTTTCGAAACAAGTTCTTTAACAAACAGTTCTTGTCTTCGAGTAAGTGTCGCCGCTTTAGTGGATTTAGGTCGTCCACCTTTTTTGATTTTAGCGGGCTTTTTAGTCTTAGGTCCTGTTGGCATAGTATTATCCTAGTTATTTGCAGATACTTTAACCTTAAAATAGCCCTCTTGTATATATAGCTACAGAAATAAAAAAAAATAAAAAAAGTTTTCAGACCCCCTTAACGCACTTCTGGCCTCTAAGGTTACACAAACTCTGGTTACGTTACATTTTTGAAAACTACTTTGTGTTACTTCTAAGTCCTTATATACACAGGAGAAAACACCCGAAGTTACACGGTTACACCGGTTACGCCTATATTTACAAAAAACTTTTATTTTTTTTTTCAGCTCCTATATACATAGAACGCGTTTATTTGTAACCGCACCGCAAAGAAAAACCCGCGATCCGTGAACCGCGGGCTATGCTCTTTTATTTATTCACTACTTTTTTCGATGTTTGAAATGTTTTCAATCATCCATTCTAAGCAGTCGGCGTGATTTTTATTAAAATCGTTTTTCTTTACTGGCCTAATAGAACGGCTTGTGACCGTAAAGATGCCGATTGGTGTTGGAGGGTTTTCTGTTTGCCAATTATAGCCTCCAAAATCTGACACGTATATTTCTTCGTCTTTACCGTACACCACATAAATTGGGACTTTATCCGACCCGTCATGTTTATAAGCATTTTTGATCGCTGTTATTGGATCAGTTGCTTTTGCCCATGTGCCGTATTGACTGGCAGTCGATGCAAGGAAGGTATATCCGTTTGGAAGGACGTGTTTTGTTGTTTCACTCATGGTGAACCTCCGTAGTATGTAGGACCGTGGTCCATTGTCAAAGAACATGAAGCTTGCCCGCTTCATAAGATGGGTTATTCCCACCTATAAATACATACTATCACAGGTATGCGATAATGTCAATAGTTAATTTTTTAAAAAGTTAAGTCAATCCGGCTTCACAAATCTCGAAATAGGTTTTATCGAGTTCGATCCCAATAAAATTTCTTTTTCTGTTTTTGCAAACGGCACCTGTTGTACCGACGCCCATGAACGGGTCGAGGACCGTGTCCCCTTCTTTACTGAAGTTGTCTATCATGTAGGCACAAGCTTTGGGGTGCATGACGGCTCTATGAATTTTCTTGTACGGATTTCCGGAGTAGACCGGCGTCGTAAAGTGGTTCAGGGTGTATGTTTCGTTAGCTTTGAGCGATTTATTATTTTCTGACAATACGAGAATATACTCATAAGCATTGATCAGATGTGGGTTTGGCATAGGATTGGATTTTTTCCAAATTATGACTTCTATGATTTTTTCTGCAAACATGCCCATAATTTTGTGAACATCTTGTTTGTTGTATGTATTTTTTTGCAAATTAAAAAAAACGTTGCCTTTGCACACTCTGAGGCACTCATTTATGGAATTTTCAAGAAATGCCACGTAATCATTCTTTATGTCTTTGTGATTATTATATTTATCGTTTCTTTTTCTGTTATATGGGGGAGACGTTATAACCATATCGACACTTTGAGTTTTTATTTTAGGCATTTCCTCAAAACAATCGCCTTGTATTAACGTTATCATATTTTTTCCTAGAAGGGCGGTTCTTCACCGTCATATTTTGGCTTCCACGGTTCGTGTGCCGTGGGCTGTGGCTTACGGATTATTTTTTCTGGCCCGAACATCTGAGCCAGAAAAGTTTTTATATCGGTTGACCAGTCGTTCACCAATCTGGCCCGAAGACCTTTGCGAAGACTTGATCTAGCATGGTTTCCATGTCGTTTTCTTCGTTTGCACATTCATGGCATGTATCGACATCTCCATCAGTCTCGTGCTGTAGAAATTCGCAATCGGCACAACCTTGAGTCATAGTAATCCCCAGACTAAACCACACAAGGTGGCTACAACAACGGTAATGATCATATTTCTATACTCAATGTACCACGGTTTTTTGGGCTCGCTTAACCAAACGTTGTTTAAGAAATTCATATTACTGGGTTGTGCCGTCGTATTATTGTAATCTTCGGCTTCAGCTTTGCCCATTTCTTTGGCGGATGGCTTTCTGAACGCTTTGTTGTCTTTAGCGTACTGTGTGAGTTCAGTTTGACTAAAATGACGCAAACCATTGATGATCTCTCCCTTGGGGAAAGAGTCTTTTTTGATGTGATATTCCAATTTTGAGGATTTGATTTCGTATTTTTCACAAATTTCAGCTTTTGTGAGCATTCTTTTCTTAGACATAATAATCTCCATAGTTAGGTGTTCCTACTATATGGGATTTTATGCGTTCCTGTCAAGCGTCAGTGTACTTTGCCGGAACTGTCGTGCGTTTGACCCTTATTTGCAACCTCTGCCATGGTCTCTGAGGCGTTTTGTATGCAAGACGTTAAAACTTTCATGGCCGTTTCATTATCTGGAGCGAGAGCCATGAGCGCCGTGATGGTTTGCGTAAGCATTCCACCCAGTGCGGCACCCATATTCATTTCACTTAACGTCATTTCTTGGATTAATTCGTGGGTACATTCCATAGACCACAAGAAATCTTCTCTTATTTCTTCTTCGACTTCTTGTAGCAGAACCCGCTTCATTCACCCCTCCTTGGGCTTCCAATTATCAATTTCAGCGTACCAATTACCCGTGCGTCCACTTTCTTTGATCTGTACGTTTATCCAATCATCACTTTTTTCGGACAACCATGATATTAACTCTACACGCTTTATGCTAAGATTACACTTAACAAAATCAGGTGCTTTTTCATTGGGTTTTTTAGCCATTAGGCCATTAACAAAATCTGCCATGTTTAGTCTCCAAAAAAAGTGTCCCCAGTCGCGGGCAAGCAACTGGGGACTTTTTACTACGGAGTGCAGGTATAAACTGCACTGTTAATATGCCACGTTCGTATGGGATAAGCAACACTAAATCGCATACTTAGTGCGGGTATTCGCCGTTTTTCGGGTCGTCTTCTATTGTTAGACGGCATATACTGCACTTTCTCACAAGTTTTTCTTCTGTTTTTTCAATTACTTGCAATGTTTGTTCACACTTTGGGCATCTGTTTTTAATTAGCCGTTTGTGGAATGGATTTTCAACGCTACTCGGCATTATCTTCAATAACTGCCTCGTGATCCGCGGTCCGTGCGTCCTTATACCAGTCAAACACCAGTCGGAGTTGTCCACCGATTGTTCTGCCTTCAGATTTTGACAGCATTTTTATCTCTTCGTACACTTCTCGTGGTACGAGTACACTTTTCCAACGCGTTGTATCCATTTTATCTCTCCGATGTGCCGGTACATCTACGATATTATAGGAGAATATACAATAACGCAAGAAAAAACCCCCAACCTTGGGTGAAAGGAAGGGGGTAGTGGGACAAGCTACAGGCGTAGCTTTGTCGAGCAGAAAAAAACTACATAGACTCGCCCCAAGATGGCCCCATTTCAATGTCACATTTACTAGGGACCTCTAAAGGAAGAACAGTCTCCATTATCTTAGCTATTTCAGTAGCCTCGTCAAGATTTTTTACTGACATGGCAATTTCGTCGTGAATTTGCACTAATGGAAGGCGTCCTTCTTTATAAAGAGCCACCATTGCTTTCTTTGTCATGTCTGCGGCAGACGCTTGGATCAATCTGTTTAGAGCTTTATATGTGTAAGCCCTTTTCAAGCGCGTAGTGGCACCGTAGGTGGACACAGCTTCCCTGTAAGGTAGGGCTTTGTTCATTGCGAACGTATCGGGTTCCCACATATCAAAGCGGCACTTACGCCCTCCCAGTGAGCGCAGAGCCCCTGCCGAAGATTTCTCGTTTAATCTGTTCATAACACCTGTCATCAGACCTTTAACAAACGGAACGCGGTTGTGGTATTGTTTGACGAGTTTTTTGGCTTCTTCGACGGGAATGTCTAAGCTCTCAGCCATTTTGTTTACGCCCATGCCATACATAAGCCCCAGATTAATTGTCTTGGCTTGCTTACGAGGGATGTTTGTCATCTCTGCAACCATTGTATGGAAGTCTGTTTCGGGGTCCGTGTTGTATGCTTCGACGAACTCGGCCGCACCTTCGAGCGGAATACCGCGTGTTTTGCCATAAACATGTGCGTAGTGAACCAAGATGCGTGGTTCTTGTTGCGAGTAATCGATGGCCGCCCACTGGTCGCCTTCTTCTGGCAAGAACAGACTGCGGATCATAGGCCCTAGCTCTGGATCGCGGGCCGGAATTTGTTGCAGGTTAGGGTTGGACATTGAAATTCTACCGCTGACCGTGCCCCCGTCGTCCGATCTGATCTGGTTTATGTGCGAATGTATGCGTCCATCGGATCGACAATGCTTCATAATAGTATTGATAAACGTACCAGACGTTTTGTTTAGGTTACGCGCTTCAACAATAAGCTTTGAAACAGGGTGTGCGTGTTCTTTTAAGAACAGTTTTGTAAAGGATGGCGCACCTTTTTCTGTTTTTGGATAAGTTATATCTAATTTATCGAACGCTTTGGAAAGAGATTGTGCCGCCCAGATTTCAACATTAGACCCTGTAATGCGTTTAATTTCTTTCATGACTTCTTTTTCACGCTTGAGTAGCATGTCTCTGGTGCGTTCGACGCGGTTCACGTCAACCCGAACGCCACGCATTGTCATATCAACAAGGCACGGTAGGAGATCGAGTTCTGTGTTAGCTATGCTCCAAAGGTCTTCTTTACCTAACATTGTAGAAAAGTAATTCCATAATTCTAATGTTAGTACAGCATCTACTTCAGCATATGGGCCCACATACATTGCGGGCATCTTCCACATCTCAGCTTTTGGATCGACGCCGAACTCTCGTGCAGCTTCAACCAACGCTTTCTCTGATTTAGTTTTACCTAAGTGTTCGTAGGCTAGAGCATTCAGGCTGTAACTAAATCTATTTTCGTCAAGCAAGGAGGCCACGAGCATGGTATCGATGATACGCCCGTTGACCGTGAACCCCATTTGTTTAATCCAACCCAGATCATACTGTGCGTTGTGCATGATCTTATCGGCAGGACACTCAAACACTTTCTTGAGCCAACGGTTAACGATCTTCTCGTCTAAGTTACCCCCACCAAAGTGCCGGATGGGGATGTAACCGGACCAACCGTCTGTGGCCACTGCATAACCTACAACTTCCCCATCTCCTGTTGGCCATCCGGGCCCATTCTTTTTTAAGTTTGGATCGCGGGTTTCGACATCAATCGCGATCTTAGAGGCGCTTGTGATGTCGGGTAACTCAAGGGGTGGCACCCATTCACTTTTTGGAGCGAACATAGCCATTTGTAGGTTTGCCATTATTTATTTCCTCAATAATTTTATTTACAGGTCGAGCGTCTCTTTCGATAAACTCTGCACCCAGAGCGGTGTATCCCGCCTTATCTATCCATGAATCCTCATGGTCTATTGTTTCGATGAGCCTACTCGTCTTAACCCAATCCATCATCAACGTGACATGTGACGGAGTTAAAAACCCGTGGCTAATCATTGCACCGTTAAGGATTATATTCCAACCATCCGCAATGCGGGCGTGGTTGTCGTAAGCATCCCCATAATCTTTGGCCCTGTCGCCATTAATTAAACCTTCGGCTTTTTGTAATAATTCAGTACGCTTCATTAATGTTCCACCTGATCAACGCTACCACAGTGGATCATCTCACCCGACTGCTCTTCATATTCAAACTTAATAGTTGGCTTTTTACCAACAGGCACGTCTTTATTTTTTTCACGTTTTGCCTGTTCGTAGGCTTTCCAATCATCCCATGTCATTTTCATTTTTTTCCTCCACTGAGTGATACACTAATACAAAGCTCTGGCATTTTGGGCACGATAAATTAGTGACTATCGTGTGATTTACATCAGTTGTGTCATCTAACATTTCACAATCTTCGTCCCCGCCCCAAATTAATTCGGTATTACATTGCCAACAATTCATAAATCGTAGCTCCTAGTCGCGTCTTCCGGTTCAACAATATACAAATTCTGTCGGGTACGCGTTACCCCAACATAAAAAACTCTGTGCATATCATCAGGGTTAATTCTCATATCGTTATCTGCCGCGGCACTTAAATCCGTAAACAACACAACGTTATCTGCTTCTCCACCTTTTGACCCGTGGATCGTGGACGCTGTAATGCGGGGAATGCCATTAAACTTCTCGCCACGACGCAACATGGCCGTGATGTACGCTCTATCTATTTCAGGCATTTTATCCATGGCCTCAGACCAGATCATATCAGCATTTGCCAGTAGCCCCTGTTTACTAATCAATCTGTCCATAGTTACCATCTCTTGGTCATCTATCTCTCGAAGTTTTTTATAACCTCGTGTTATGCGATTTCCCGTAGACATGTAGCTGTAAATCTTACGTGCCACCTCCCCAGAGATTTCTTTTCCCTTACGCATCTGCTCCCAACCGTTGACGGCATCAGATATTTTTTCGCTGATTGACCGGTGGCCGCGGTATGTAAACAAATAACCGTTTGATTTCAAGTCACTAGCCACTGGTTGGAGTTGATACCCTGCTTGCGATAAAATTAGCCAAGAGCCTTGCGCCATGTCCAAAGAACTTATATGACTGATCCGCGCCACATTGCCTCGGTCTTCTTTTGGCTCATACTTCTTTGGAAATCTTCGAGTAATGCGGCGCACGACATTCTCAGCAAGACTATGTACAGTTTGAGGGACACGGTATGACTGGGACAACGTTTCAGACCCTCCGGGCAAATTAATGAAGTGATCAACATCGGCACCCGCCCATCTATAAATGGCTTGGTCGTCGTCTCCTGCACAGTACATACGCTTGGAGTTTTCATCTAATATGTGCGCTATGTCCCACTGTAGAGGACTTAAATCTTGCGCCTCATCTAAGAAGCATAGGTCAAATTCAGGGCAGTATGTGTTCTTGCCAGATACAAACTGGTCTAACATGTCTGTAAAGTCGTAGAGCCCCAACTTTTCTTTGTACTCTCGTAAGCATTTCTCGACATAATTTACTGTATTCCAGTCATCTTCGATGTTGCTGTTGTTATATTGGTCACGCAAGTTAACTTTTCGTAGGCGAGCTAAGTTAATTAACCCTAAAATAGGATCATTACTTGAAACCATGGACGGAACGTCATCGTCAAAGTTAGTGTTTTTTGAGCCACCTAAAGAGATGCCGATCTTTTTACTTAATTCCTTGTAGTTAGCTTCTTGCATTACTTGCTCTGGTCGAATGTCCGTCATGGTGAGTGCAAGAGAGTGTAATGTACGAAAGTGTACTAAGTCTTTTTTAGCGTCTAACCCAAAGCGCGAAGCGGCACGTTCCTTGGCTTCGTTTGCGGCTTTACGTGTAAATGCTAGAAACGAAATGCGATGCGGGTGTATGCCAGAGGCTAACGCTTCGTCCACCATATTTAGCAAGGTGGTCGTCTTACCGGTTCCGGGAGGACCAAAAATTCTAAACATCTTTAGCTTTTTCCCGCTTGTATATCTGCTGAACCCGCTGTTTGGATATGCCGTACCACTTAGCAATGGCCGTCATGGTTACCCGCTGTTCATCGATTAAGCGTACAATCTCGGCGTTACGATCTGATTTAGTTACGTTGGGCATTAGAATGGAGCCTCTTGTTGTGATCCAAACTCAGGCGGATCAATATCAATGTCTACATTGTCAAAAGACGGTATCTGCCAGACGCGCACGGCACGTCCTTTAATCTTCATAACAAGACTACTCCCATTAATATCTCGTAGACGTTGAGCAATGCGGTGTGATTTATATTCAAAAAACTTGTTTTTCTTTAAGAAGTTTTCAAAGTCTTTTAGGCGGAAATATGTAATATTAACCTCTTCATCCGTCCAAGGTTTACGAAGTAAGATTTCTTCTTTATCTTGCGCAACCTGTAAATGACGACAGAACTCTTCTAAGTAATCGTAGAACTGTCCGCTAATACTTGCGTCTTGTGCCACTTCAATGATTGCACTTTCGTTGTCCTTCATTTCATTCAGCAATGTGCTGATGCGGCTTTCCCATTGTTGCTTGGCCACGCTTCGTGGCATAAAGTTAAGTTGCTCCATGCAAGCTTTTTGAAATGTCATCTGGTTCATCAATGCGTCAGTGTCCATTTCTAGTGGTTCACCGTTTACATCCATAAACCAAACGGGTGGAGTAGAGTTATATTTTCTGAGATTTGCTATGGTAGCACCGGCTACCGCGGCACCTATGCCAAACTTTCGTGTCCGACATAGGTCTTTATTACAGTGCGAATTGATCGGGGCGTCTGAACATTTGTACGCGTAATCTTTCCGCTCAACTTGTTTAGCTACAACATTTACCTCCGAGAGTGGCAGTGGCGGAGATATGTACTCCATGTTGAAGCGTAGTATCTCTGATTCCCAACTGTCTGGGTACGCCTTTCGTAAGTAAACGCCGATGTTGAATAGACCATTGTTTCGTCCTCCTTCACTAATACGAGCTTTACACAGTATCTGTAGGCAGGGCGGACCATCCTTGAGTAGGTCGGTTTCTCCGCCACCTACTACTTGAAGCTTAACAATTTGTTCAGGAGTTTGTACATGCTTTTCGTACAGTTCAATAAATTCTTCCAGAGTTGCGGACGTGCCGTCATCTAAAAACGCGTAACGTAAACCGTTCTCATGGTCATAATAAGGTAGATTTAGAAAGTTACCTACATCCCCGCGGTCGAGGTGTAGTCTAATTTGTTTTGGAAATATCTCGCTTTCGCCGTAGCCAAGAGCCGCGGCTATTGATTGCAGAGCCTTCTGCATATCCTTGGCTTCTGTCCATTCGCTTGCAAACAAGAAGCAGTGCGCTCCGCCTGATTTTGAGCGGCACACCACCATCGGTATTTTAAGACGGCGTATTTTATCTACGAGGATAGTGTGATCCAGAGGGTATTGATCAATGTCTATACAACCCCACTTACAACAGTTATCTTCGTTAATTGGAATAATGCCTAAACCGGCACCCGCCCCTGATAAATGGTTGTCCCAAAGCTTTTCAGTACGCGGTTCTCTTAATATGCCCGCTTTACCTTTGGCTTTACCATTTGCACCTGTATTTTCTATTCTAAAGTAGCCGTAGGCTTCTTTTAAACCATCAAAGATGGCCATAAACTTTTCTGCTGACATTATTGCCCCCACTCGAAAGAAAACGGCGGGGCATTATTACCCCGCCGCATACATTAATTAAAACGGTATGTCGTTATCGTTTTTAGTTGATGCTTCTTCGTCTGAGTGTTTTACAACAACATCACCTGCGGTAATGCTTGATGCAAATTCTTTTGCCCGTGTATACATGTGAGCGTCTGCTACTGGACCCTCTACTGACATTTCCCATCCATGCCATGATCCTTTGGAGTTTTCTTCCCCAATAGTCTTCAAGTCATAGATATACGCAAAACGTGGCGGTGTGAAAGGACCGTTTGTTCCCATCATTGAACGCGATGCCATAATGCTGTTCCACTTACGTGACTTTTTAAGTTGCGTAGATTTCATTGCAATCAAGGCAGTCTCCATTGATCCATCTTCAGCAAGAAGAACCACAAAGTGCTGATGTGTTTCTTCGATGTATTCACCAGAACCATCTGCCACGTAATCTTTGTTGTCGTCCTTAGAACGCTCAACTTTTGGACGAGCATCGTTTGGCTCGTAGATCGCAGTCGGCGCACCGCTTCCAACGCCCCGTGGAGCCCATTGAATGAACCTACGTTGATACGCGCATGGAATGACACGAATGCCCGTCTTGCCCTTGTATAGAGCGCCTGTGACGGTATTATAGATGTCACCCTTACGAGCTTCCTCGTTGACGTCCAATACAGGGTCATTACCTGACAGAACTTTAAGAAACGGCAGGGCTAAATCTTCTTGCCCCAAATCCTGTAGACCACCACCGGCGTCCGCTTCAAACATTGCAGGGTTGAACTCAGCAACACCTGTTTCTTCTTTTTTAGCAACTTCTTTTGACTGTGCCATATTATTTACCTTTTTTAATTACTGCGCGTTGACCAACATAAGCTCCAAATAATTCCATTGGAAACTCTTCGCCCGCCTCGCATCTCTCTTTCACAAACGCACGAAGTGTCTGTGGGTGAATTTCGGTTTTTTGCGTTGGCACAAAACCTTCTCTTTCCGCAAACGCAGAAAAAGCATGTGCTTGATCGTCCTCGCCACGGCCAAACTGGCACAAGACAGTATTCTTAATAATGTCATCATACCCGTTATCACGTAACCAGTTATAAGCTTGCGGACGATTGTTAACCAGTATGGAAGCTCCATACGTTTGTTTTACTTGTACGGTAGAACCGTCATCCAAAGCAAAAGAAGAAATGCCTATCTCTGCAAGCATTGCGGGCATCTCTTCGTCCGTCAATTTAAGAAGCCTTTTCTTGGCGGCCTTGAGGTCTGTTTCAAGGTCATCAATGTAAAGCTCTTCATCGCGGATTTGTCGGGCTAACTCAGCAACTGTAGTTAATCCTTTTTGGTCTATCTTTTCGACAGAAGAGGCGATAGTATCCTCAAAATCTTGTTCCATCATTTTTAGTACATCATTACTCATTCCGAGTCTCCTTCGTGTTTAAAGGCACCGTTCGGGCCTTGACAAATACAGATAATATCTTATACTCCAAAGTTGTCAAGCAGTTTTTTACAGGGGAAACCGATGCGCGGATTTGAATACAAGACCAACCCATATGACCACCAACGTACAGCCTTAGAAGCTTCGTGGGCCGAGGAGTATTATGCTTTATTTATGGAGATGGGAACAGGTAAAACCAAGGTAGCTATTGATACAATGGCTGTACTTTTTGAAGCGGACAAGATAAACGCCGCACTGGTTGTTGCTCCCAAGGGTGTTTATGATAACTGGGTAAAGAATGAAATACCGGCACATTTACCAGATAGAATACAACGTCAGATATTACGATGGACCCCTGCTAAGACAAAGCGCATGGAAACCAACCTCAAAGATTTTATTGTAGATAAAATAAACGGTATTAAAATTTTTGTAATTAACATTGAGGCGTTTTCCACGAGCCGTGGTACGGAAGCCGCTCTAGCGTTCTTGTATCAAAACCCTGACAACATGGTCATAGTAGACGAAAGCACTACTATAAAGAACCGTAAAGCCGCTCGAACAAAGAACATCGTTAAGTTACAAGAATACTCTAAGTACCGGCGTATCTTGACGGGCTCACCTATAACAAAGAGCCCGATGGATTTGTTTAGTCAGTGTGACTTCCTGAAGAACAAGGCCTTGGGTTTCAACAGTTACTTTGCCTTTCAAGCGCGGTACGCGAATATACAACAGCGTACTATGGGGCACCGGAGCTTTCAACAGATCGTAGGGTATAGAAGATTAGACGAGCTTTCTGAAAAGTTAGATTTGTTTAGTAACCGTGTATTGAAAGAAGATTGCTTAGATTTACCTGAGAAAGTTTATGTACGCCGTGAGATAGAGTTTACTCCAGAGCAAAAGAAACTTTATACACAAATGAAAAAGTTAGCTTTGGCTAAGTTAGAGAGCGGAGAGCTTGCAACAACAGCCAGTGTGCTTACGCAGATCATGCGCTTGCAACAGATATGCTGTGGTTTCTTACAGCCTGACGAGGGTGAAATACAAACTATTGCAAGTAACAGGTTAAAGGAATTATTGGAGCTAACGGATGAGGTGCAAGGTAAAGCTATCATATGGGCTACTTATACGCATGACATTCTGCGCATAGAAGGTGCGTTGCAAGACAGGTTTGGGCCAGACTCTGTGGCGACATACTTTGGCGGTACTCCACAAGATGAGCGTCAGGCTATTGTCACGCGCTTCCAAGATAAGAACGATCCACTTAGGTTCTTTGTGGGGCAACCCCGTACAGGGGGTTACGGCATTACCCTTACAGGTGCCAACACAGTAATTTACTTTTCGAACAGTTATGATTTGGAGATTAGATTGCAGTCCGAGGATCGCGCCCACCGCATTGGCCAGACAAACAAGGTCACCTATATTGACATGGTTTCGCCTGATACAATTGACGAAAAGATACTAAAGGCGTTGCGCAGTAAGATTGACATTGCAGGTCAGGTATTGGGCGAAGACGCTAAAGATTGGTTAACGTAAAAGCGCATTACTTCTTTTTTGAGCGGCGGAGATAGCTTCTTCTTCTGTACGATGCGCACTTGTTGGTTGTATTTCTCCGTTCATAAACATTTCGTAGATTTTTTCGGAGGAGTAAAGAGTACCATTGTGGATGCTGGGTATGTTCACAAAAAGACCGTCTATTTCAAATGTCATAGATTTTTCTGACATTTGATCTCCGTTTGGAGCAACATATACATCACGTCCTGCGGTAGTTGTTTCTCCATTTTTTTTACCAAGGACTATTCCACCCTCTTCCATGTAAGCGGCTATGCCCCGTGGGCCGCGTGTCATGTTTACAGCTACATCTGTCAATCCCGGAATGCCGGGAACCATGCCACCCTCTGCAAAAGAGTTTGAGCTAAAGCTAAACTCTGGAATGGTGCTTACGCCCGCTCCGTTGTTTATCATAGGCGCAGTAGCATAATTACCACTTTGTGCGAATACGTTAAGAGCGGCGGCGTTAGCTTTACCGCGATCCGTGGCGCGTTTACTTGCTTGCTCTACAAACTCGTCAACGTCTGCTCCACTGAACCCCGGGTCTTCTGGAGCTACGGGTCTTGCACCGCCTTCAAATACAGGTGCTGTAGATAAAAACTCACCGGGAGATGCTACATAATAGTCAACATCTGCGTAAGGCGTTGTGCGCGGGCCTTCATTAAAACGATTAATGGCGGCATTGTAAGCGTCGGCTTGTTCGCGGTACGCGGTCAACGAGTCGTTGTAATCGTTAATACGAGCGTTATGTGCGTCAGCTAAACTCTGGTAATCACTTGCTTCTGTTTTGTATTTATTTAAAGCATCGTTATAAATGTTTATTCGGTTGTCATAGTCCTCCATGATTTCCCGATCATAACTGTAGTATCGGTTTTCAGGAGAAACTTGTGAGAATAAATTAGCTATAGACATGTATTAACCCATCATACTTCCGATACCCTGCTTGATAAGAGCGGAGGCGGAATCGTTTGGAAACATTGCGGCGTACCTAGTTCGATCCACTGGGCCAGAAGGTTGTGCAGGTGCCTGCAATACAGGCGAAACGTTCTGTGGGATAAAACTAGGTGCCGGTGCTGTAGCAGTACGGGTGGGAGTATCCTCTACTACAGTATTCAAAGACCCTTGTTGGTTTGAGGGTGGTACAACTATTGTTTCTTCTTCTATTTTATCGTCAATCTCACGAGGAACGGAAGGCAGTTCTCTTCTCAATGGAGAGAAGCCGAGGTCTTTCAACATATCTCCTACGCGAGAAGCAAGCCTGATGCGTTCTTTGTTATTACGAGGTTTGCGCATCATGGCCGCCAACAATTTTGGATTGGACATAAGTTCTGACATAACGTCTGTTTGTAACGCCGCAGGGATGTCGTTAAAGATACGACGCATGGTTTCCGCACCTTGTCCTGCCGCGATAAGAGCGCCCGGTCCACTTTGACCTCCAGTAACAATTCTTTGAGCGCGAGTACCGAGCGCAGAACCTGTAATTCCCAAGTAGAAATCAAATAAAGGACCGGCACGATCTACCAACTCTCCTATATCGCCTGCTTTCTCAGAAGCTTCAAACCGTACCATTTCAGACAAGTATGTTTTGAGGTTGGAAAGTTCGGCCTCATTCATAACCTTATTTTCTTTCATCCAATCTACTAAAGATACACGACCCTTCGATCCTTTCATAGGACGGAACATATCATCATATAAAGAACTAGGGCTAAATGTTCCCGAGTGGCTACCGCCTGCCTTTGTTGAAGCCCATTCCAAAATAGAAGACTTTAAACCAGTCATAGCTTGCTCTTGCATATCTTCGGGAGCGCCTCTGACTACATTTAAAAGTCTATCTAACCCTTTAACAGGCGCTTTAGTATTTATAGCCCGTGCGATAGCGGTGGTTGGGCTTTCTGTGCCATAAACTCTTCTACCTGTATCACTAGATACAGGGTTCATTAAGTCATAGAAACTTAATTGAGCTAACTCTTCAGCTTGGTTCTTCTTGTTTATAACAGAAGTTTCTTTTAAAAGTACGTTTGCAGTTGCCGCATCTTCAAGATCATACTTTAAGGAGGGGAACTGACTTAATACGTCTTCGTTTTTCGAAACCCATTTAGCTAAAGCGTCTGGATTGACCGTGCCAGTGTTTGGATCAAAGGCCTCGGATCGTGCATTACGAAGAATTTGCTCAGTAACTCCACGTAAGGTTCCTATAGTTGTATCGGCGTCTGCCAATCCTTCTTCTACTGCAAACATGCCAATGTCATTTATTTGCTCTAAACGTAGGTATGTTGGATCGTTACCACCCTGCAATATGCGACGAGCCAATAGCTCTGGTCCCATGCTCGCGGCTCCCGATCCTTTTGTTTTTGTGGCTTCTCCTGCAAAGGCACGAGTAAACGTGTTATTTAAAGAACGAGAATACGCTCTAGCCGTGTCATACTGGAACCTGTAGTTTTCTGCGGCGGATGATCCCAATGAAGCACCACCAAGATCGTCTAACATGGCGCTTGCCATTTCATTGGCAATGCGGGCAGAATTGTAATCAGGGTTTTCGCCCGAAGCAAACTGACGTGCATAATTTAAAGCAATACCGCGTAGTTCAGTAAGTTCTTTTGTAGTCAAAGGTTCTGTTACTGCGCCTGCGCCGTCGTCCGTGGTCTGCTTTCCTTGTAATACCATCAAGTCCGCAGTTTGATCCAAAGCGTTTGCTAACTGCCTTGTTCTAGGAGTGGACATGCGCCCCCGTGAAGAACTGGCTTCTTGTCTTAACCTTGCTAGTATATCAGCTTGAGATGCGCCTTCCGCGGTCATTGTGTCAATAATACTACTTACACGGTTTTCATAAGACGTGCCTGCAAGTTTATTTACTGCATCTGACGCTCGGCGTTGCGCAGTGCGTAGTTCGGCTGATACTGGAGCCGCTCCACCTAGCCCTAACTCATCTGTCTTTCTTGTGACGAAAGCTTCAAGTAAAGGCATGTCTTTTGACAGTTTTGCTTGTAGTTCTGGAGATACACCGCGTAATCTTTTCCAAGCCGTAATAAAGCTTGGTGTGTTGGTAGCTTCTCCCGCGGCATCCGTAAAAGAGGTGAGATCGATGTCTGGCACGGCTGACCACAAAGCTTTTTCTTTTCCACGCGCTTGACCTAGCTGGTTTGTAATAATGTCAAATAACTTTTCAGAAAGTTGTATGTTACTACTACCGTCGCCTGAAACTGTCTCAAATGCTTTGAGTACGTTATCCGTTGCAAAAGCCATTCGTTGGTTTAATTGCGCACTAAACACGCCTTCCGCTAAATCAGCGGCGGTTTGTAAAGCGTCTTGGTCTCCAGTTTGAGCCATAGCCAAGATTACATTTCTAAGTGCTTTAATAGAAGCTTTTGATCCGGCTGTTCGTTCAGCGGATAACCCGCTACCCAGTTGCTCTAAAGATGCTTCAATAGCCAAAAGAGCGGGTGACCCACCTTTTGCTCCCGCAGTCAATGCGATAGGCTTTCCGTCTTCTCCTATGAGAAGCTCCCCTAAATCATCCCCGGCTAAACGTGCAATAACCTCTTCTACGTTTTCACCTTCTGCTTCTAAAATATCAATAATGCGCTCAACGGCTTTTTTCTGTCGTGCATTCTTCAGTGGTGACAAAACAGCACTTGCACCACCTTGTTCGTATGTCGTTTTAACGTTTCGCATAGCTGTTAAAACTTTGTCTTTATTCTTTATAACAGGTAACACGGGGCTACCTACAATGGTTGCGCCCACACCACCTGCTGTTTCAAAGAAAATACGAGCCAAAGGGTCGCCTTGAAAGTATTCTTCAGAAAAGCCTGCCCCAAAAGTCTGGCCGCCTGCGGCAATTGTTTCTCCTGCAAGAAAAGGAACAGGAGCCCCGCGGGCCACGGTGCCTGTTTTGCTCAACAGATTTTGTGCGCCTTGTAGCAAACGTGTGCTTCTACTAGGGTTAAGGCCTTTGTCGGCTAAGTTTTTTATAAATTCAGCGGTGCCCACGCCTACGTTTTTGGAGATCATAAATGGAAACGGTAACCAAGCTAATGCGCCCGCCGCAGTTTTTCCAGATTCGTAAGCAGAGGTTTGTCCGGGAAGCATAGGGCTTTCTTCTCCTATAAGCTCATCCGTTAACAACTCCCCACCTTTGTAACCAGCTAAAGAACCCACAATACCCGACCCTAAGACAAAAGCACCTTTTGCTATAGGGTGAACAATAGGGACTTTAGAACCAGCTTTTACTCCTGTCATAAAACCACCCAAAGCGGTGGCTGACGGGGCAACCTCTCTTTTAAAACCTTCTAAGAAAGTACCTGCCTCAATAGGATTACCTTCTGTATCAACAGCGAGTAAGCTTATAATTTGATTGTTTGTTAAAGCTCTTTGCGAACTAGGCTTGCCCCTTAAAGGTTCAAAAGTGTCAAACAATGTTGATTGTCCGCTTACTAGCCCTTCGTAAGAACCTGTACCTAAAACTTCTTCAGCAAGCATTTCGGCTATTATTTTTGAAGAGTCTTGACCCTCCGCTGAAAAACCTTGCACGTAAGCATCAAATTGGGGTTTGTCAAAAACTACAGGAGTATAATTTGGGCCACTACTATCAGCAGTTACAATTTCTGGTTCCATTAAGTAGGCCCCTTCTGTTGATTTTTAATGAAGCTTCTTAAACCTTCTAAGGTATCACTGTCTACATTTCCTCCAACACTACTTGGGACTGTAGCTAACATGCCTAACAAACGATTGATTTCAAAGTTGTTTGCTTGAACTGCCTGCCGAGTTTTATCATCCTGAATACCGTCGCTTAACGCTTGTAAGTTAGCACGTTTTTGTTGAACAGCTAAAGCTTTCATCTCTACAAGTTTGTTAGCTTCTGTTTCAGGGTTGCCAAAGAAAGTATCTGGATTAGGGAACAACGCTCCCACTTTTTCCATTTCAGCTACAGGGAACCGTGGGTTAACTACTAGCGCAGATCGTCCCAAGATAGTTAAACCGCGCAAGAACTGCCTGTTTGCTTGAGTATCTTGGTATCTTTGTCGAGCCGCCGGAACGAAACCACCGAATACGTTATCTAAGAATACTGCAAATCCAGCATATGGACCTGTACCACCACGAGCCGAGGCCATCGCATCGCGCATTAATCCGGCTTCTTCTGAGGAAAGAGGTGTGGGATTTTCGCGAGTTCCACCTTTGGAAATGATGCCCAACTGCTCGTCCATTAGGTCTAGGTCCTTACCCGCTGTTAGAGCTATTCGTTGTTTAGCCGCAATGTCGTAAGCGATAGTATCACTTAGTGGGTTAACACCAGTGGTAGGCATACTTACAGATTGACCCGAAGCATCTAAGTATGTTCTGCCGCCATCGTAACTTAGTACGTTTCCTAAACCTTGTATTGCAAAAGCTTTGGCCGTAGGTGCAGCATCTGAAGCCAAGTTGCCAATGGTAAACATTTGTGTGCCGCCTTCGTTTGCTTGATTAGCCGCTTCCATTGCCGCAAGACCTCGAGCGGTTGTGCTATCTACTACGCGAGTGGTTTGGTTGCTCATGTTACGAATAACCTTAAAGACAGGCTTAGTAGGCGCACCCTCTGCTTTAAATACTGAGGTTGCTGAGTTATCCGCAGGATTAAATAGAACTAAATCGTCATTGATAACTTTCAACGATGGAGCAAGTCTATCTGCTTTAGCTTCAGCCTCTTCAAATGCTTGTTTACGAAGAGCTAAACTCTCACTAGCGGCTTGTGTAAGCGTTGCTAGATCAAGGTTGCCTTGTGATATATCAAGGCCGCGTTCTTTAAGAGCGTTCATTACTTCGTTTTGTAGTTGTGTAAGTAAACGATCTTTCTCAGCTTCACTACCTGTAAACTCTTGCATATCGTCTTGTAGCAATTGTTTAAAGTTTTGCGCATTAATTTGAAGACCTTCGCGAGCCGCTCTATCAAGGGCGTTTTCAGCCGCTGTTGCAAGTTGTTGATTTTGCGCCGCCGCCGCGGCAATTGTGCCTTTATGGTCAGCCAAGGCAAGATTAAACCCGTGACCTTTGTCCATTTGAGCCAACTCAAAGCCGTTTTTGACGCCTGCTATTTCTAATGTATTATCTAAATCAACTGCTTTTTCTGTAATACGAAGTTCACTTCTTAACGCGGCTAACTCTTTATCCAATTCACCACGTTGCGCAATAGTTTTCGCATCATTTGCAAAGCCCAAGGCCTGACGAGAGGCTTTGGCCGCATCAATTGCATTTTGCAACTCAGACTTGAAGTCTTGCGATGACAGACGCTCTTTTGTTGTAAAGTCAAACTTGTTGCTTTGAATAACAAGATCATGAGCTTCAGACAGTCTTGCCGCTTTAGCTTCTAGTTCTTTACGAAGTTCAATTTGTTCCGAGGTGAGATCGCCTTTTAGGTTTTCAAGGACAAGTTTGCTCTCTGCTAAGTCGTTAGCTAAACGTAAAGCATACATTTGCTCAGTTTCGCCTTTTTCTTTTTCAAAAGAGAACTTGTTGCCTTGAAGTAGTAACTCTTGTGCGCGTTCAGCGTTTTTCTCTATTAACTTAGACTCAGACAAAGCCGATGCCGCCGCGGCATCTATTGCCGCTTGTTTTTCAACGCCAAGTTTAGTTTGAGATGATTGCAACGCCGCTAGATCAAGCGCTCGTTTTTCAGCGGCCTGACCTTGTTTAAATTTCAATAGTTCGCCTGACCTTACGCCAATATTACCTAACACAGGTTGCGCTACTTCTGCCAAACGCTCCGCAGGGCTCATCTGACGATCTCCGGGAGTAGCAAAAGCCAAAGCCCCTTGAGCAATATCAAACAACATTTGAGCTTGCGTCATTCTCTTTTGCTCGTCGTAAGCCGCTTGTTGATCACCACTTCCTAAAAGTTGATTATACAACGCCTTGTCTTGCTCAAAAAGTTGCAAGGCCCGTGGGTCGGGAGTACCGGCGACACCACCCGGAGCCATATACTGGACCGCGCCGCCTTGATTAAAATTTACAGGAACAGGAGCCTCCTCGGCACCCATATTTACCGTGGACATGATGCCTCCGGCCATGTTTCCTTCTACAGGAGTATCCATTGCTTCTTGAGCCAAACCACCTATACCTTGATCTATCACCGCCATTTGCATGATCGGTTGAACCAAAGTTAATACAGATTCTGGTGTGGCCGCGGCATCTTCTGGACCAACTAAATCAGCTAGTTCGTCCCGCCGCTCTTCAATTGGAGCGTTATCGCCCCTCATCATATTCATGACCTGCTCGTAGCTTTCGGCGTTGTCTATGTCGCCATATCCGCTAGATAGTTGTGAAAGCATTTGCTCTACCACGTTAGGGTCTATTCCCATTTCTGCCGCCTCTGCGGAAGCTTGATCCATCGGAACCCCTGCCGTCTGTGCGGGGTCTGCCATTTGCATCGGAGGAGGAGCTACTTCACCTTGCATTAAAGCTTGTTGCGCCGCCATTGGCTCACCGCCCATTTGCATTGGAACACCGCGGCCTTGTAGAATGTCCGCATACGTGACTTCGCCATCTTTATTAAGGTCTGGAAACCCTGCGGCTCCGCCTTTGGCAAACATTTGCCTTTGCATTACGCCTCTATCCATCATCCGAATAACCCCGCTCTCTGTGCGCCTGCCGCTGCTGACAGGCCGCCTATGCCTAAACCAAGAATAGTCTGGGCTGGTGAAACTGAAGGTGACGTAGACGCCGCAATAGTTTGTTGCGTAGACGGCGCACCTTTATAAATATCTGACAAGAATGAAACACGCTGATAAGGCTCATACGCCTGCGATAATTCTGTTTGTCTCTGTGCTTCAAGCTCTGCTTGTTGTTGAGCTTGCTGTTGTTTTCCAAGATCGAATAAGAAGCCTGTTTCTTGTTGCCCCAGACCTTGTACAGTCTGACCAAGAGATGCTTGACGTAAGCCTAATTGGCTTAATCCTTCGCCTGCCGCTAGTCCAAGTTGACCGTAATCTGTTCCGAGAGCCCCGATCCCTTGTCCAAGCTGACCAATTATTTGACCGCCTTGCAAGGCTCGACCCTGTTGTTGTTCAAACGCTTGTTGCGCTCGACCTGCCGCACCCTCGTACCCAGCTTGACGCATTTGAGCCGCGGTTCGTGCTTGTGTTTCCAAGATGTTACGATCTAGCTCGGCTTGCTGTATGCCTTGACGAGACCCGCCAAAAGCACCCGCGCCGACGGCTTGAGCGTTTAATTGTTGTTGCTGTATATCACCAGACCTTTGAACGTCCGCCATAGCTTGTTGTACGGCGGCTTGCTCATAAGGGTTCATGAAAGCGGCGGTCGTGCTTGGATCAAATCCTTGCATTGCTCCGCCAATACCAGACAAGGCAGACTCTAAAACTTCACCAGAGCGTGCTTGGTATTGAGCGGCCTGTCCGGGAACGCCTCCAAGTTGGCCTTGAGCATCACCCATTGTGTAGCCTGCTTCTTGAAGATACGGTTGGTATCCACCAATTCCGGCTGTCGCTTGGTCTATTGCCGCGGTCTGTAAACCGGACATTCCCGCTACTTGTTGTGCCGGTAGAGTTACACCTTGATCCGCAAGGGCTTTAGCTGATTTTAAAAGCCCGAGCTTATAGGCTTCTATCTCGGGGGCTTCGCGGACAATCTGTTCTGTTATATCAACCATTACGCTGTTGCCCTTCCCCTGTTTTCAAGGCCACGCATTACTGAATACATGTTTTTTATACCTTGGTTCATACTTCCGTTACCTAAACCTTTTACCGCGTCGGTTGTCATAACAAACTCTCCGGGCATTAGCATAGCTCGGACACTGTCTTGATTTGGAATACCTTCATTTGGCATTATACCACCATTTCGTCTCGGGTAAACCTCTCCACCGTCCGCCGCCATCATTTGTGGTCTTGCAAAAGGACCGCTCACTAATGTTCCACTGGTGTATGGGTTATTAAACCTATAGTTTGTTGGAATGGTGTACGGAGAATTATTTATAGCAGAGGCCACTTCTTCGTACTGACCTGTTTCCGGGTTTAAACGTCTTGTGCCAATGTCTCCAATTAAATAATCGCCGGGGTCTTGCTCGATTAAGTCTGTTCCAGTGACCACGTTTCCATCTTCATCACGTTGTACTAGGCCGGGGTCTTCTTGATCTGGCACTTTAAACATTCCAGCGGCTCCAGCCGCTAATGCAGTAGCACCCGCTATTGGAGCGTATTTAGCAATTAAGCTTGGTGCGGCTTCCTTGGCCATGAGTTGTGCGCCTGCAAGTTGTTCCGCAGAAGCTGAAATAGGGGTTAATCCTGCTTTATCAAGAAACTCAGAAGCAGTAGGCCCTTTTGGCAAGAAGGCGTCTTTGACCGAAGTTCCAAAGCCCTTTCCACCCGGCGTTACCGCGTCTTTCATGTTGCTTGTGAAGGTACCGTTACCTGTCACATCGGTAACTTTTTTGGCTTCTTCTAACACAAGGTTTTCTGGGCGTAGTTTTGGAACGGGAGAGGTTTCAGGAGCCAGACTTCCCGGAATTGTTTTTGTTGGAGCGTACTGTTCAAAAGCGGTACCGCCTTTAGAAGCTGGCCCTTGAGCCATGTTTTTCATTGAAACGCCTGAGAAATCACCTTTGAAAGCATTACCTATAGAACCAAAGCCCGCTTTAATATTGTTAAAGCTTGCCGCGTTTGCGATGCCTTGGCCAAAGCCCACACCACTCATCAATCCGGAAACACCTGCGGAAACTCCGCCCATAGCGCCAGATACTAGCGCAGACTTTAAGGCGTCTTTAACATTACCACCGTTAATTAGTGTTGCAATCCCTGAACCCATTGCCGCGCCGTAGATAGGGCCAAACATCATTGTGCCCACAATAGGAAGAACAACCGGAGCAATCTTCTTAACGACCTTAACCACTTTCTTGGCAACTTTTTTAACGCCACTTACAACCTTCTTAAAAGCTTTTTTGATAGACTTAAAGAAGAACTCAGGTGCGCCTGTGTCAGGGTTAACACTGTTTGAGTCTGATCCAACAACGTAACGTTGAGGGTCTTCAACCCCCTGACTTTCTAAGAAAGCAAATATTGTTTCTTTCATTTCTGGATTTGTTTCCAGAAGTTTGGCCGGTATAACTAGCTCGCCTGTTTCAAGGTGAGCAATTACATCGTCACCTTCTCGTCCAGCCGCGGCCATTTCTTTTGCCACATCTTCAAACTGACCTATGCCCCCTGACGGGACTTCTTCGTCAGTTCCGTAAACAGCCTCCGCATCTGCGTCTTCCATAATGAAGTCAGCAATGCCGCCCTCTGGAACGTTTACTTCTTCTTGTATCATTGCAGCTTCGGCCATTAACCTACTCCTCCAGCTATCTTTTCAGGGACAGTAACCTGAATTGTCGTATTTTTTCTTTCATTACCAGTCCAACTTTGTCCACAATCGGGGCAATTCCCATCTGGGTAGGAGGCGATTTCCTCTGGGGTGTCAACTACGTTTTCACAGTTCATACAGTGTACTGTATCAGAACTTGTAGAAGGTTTCCACTGTGTACCGTCAGGCATTGTAATTATTTGATCTGTCATGGTGTACTCACTGTAACTGTACCAATCTCTCCTGTAGCAAAATTGCTACCGGAGTGTATATCATTGGTTCTTATTATTTTTAAAAATCCGTTTGCTTCAAATACATCTCCAAGGTCTAACGTGTTTGCGGCTCCGTCGCTAGGTATTCCTTGGAAATTTACTATAGGACTACGTTGTTCGTCAATGAAGTTGTCTAATGTTCGCGCTAATTGATTAACATAAGCGGCATCATATGTGTTTGGCGCATTAGGTAGTATTTGGCGAACAATTTTACGGGTCATCTGCGTCCATCCGGTCTCATTTCCAACCTTGGCGCACCAAGACGCCATTTAACACCTGTTGTGTCACTGGAAACTTTTAGGTTCATCTGCCGCCCTCTTAGACGCATAAACAACTGATTAGTGTAATTATCTTGTCCAGATACCACAGAGCTACGAATTACATCGCCACTATCGGAGCCTTGCCCTGATACATTACCGTTGTAGTTTCTAGCCGTCATTGTAAACTCAACCTCTGGCGCGGTGGCCGTGGACTGCGTAAAGTTTAAATCGGGTATAATCCGGCGAATAAACATAAACTGGTCTCCGTCACCTATGTCAAAGTCAGATGACTGCACATAAGCGTCTATTGGAGACGCCGGTGTTGTACTCCCGTCATCCAAACCAAACTCGTGATCGTATAAGAAACCGTCTACGCCGGGAGCTTGTGGGTATGAGCGTTGCCCTGCCGCTCGGTCATTCCAAGCCGTTCGCACTAAGTTGCCATAATACCAAGTTTGTTCGAGATAATTGTATACAACGTATCGATCAATTTCTTCGCTAGAAGCAGAACAATAATACCACCAGACTTCGTTTTGGCTCGCCAAGCTACCTGCGTGAAACTTAAACGATTGGTTACGGTTAAGGTCTTCAAACACAAACTGACGAACTGAACATGGAATAGGTTGAATACGACCATCGTAAACATAGAAGTTCTCTTGACCCATCCAGTATACAATGTCGTTAACACTGATTGCGGTGTTTGGGCCTGCAATGCGGATGTTGTCACCCAACATAGCGGTGCCAAATGTGTAAGGTGGGCCTAAGAAGGATAAGCTGTGAAGCGTATGATCCGTCCAAATCAGTATTTGACGTGACGTGCGAAGGGCTGTTACAATCTCTGACCCTTGTGACAGGCGTAAATCACCGGCTGTGTTTGTAGCTGTTGGCGTCCAATCGGTAGGGCTTTCTTGGCTAGACCATCTAATTAATAGCGGGTCTTGTGCCGACTCCCCAATAGGGTTTGCACCAAAACAAATAACATGACGGTCGGTCTCTGAGACCAATACCTTACGTGCTACTGTAGGCACATTGGATGCGCCCGCTAATGTGCCAAGTTCCACGGCTCGTGTGCTAGTTGTATTGGTTGCATCCCAGTAGAATATCTGACCATCTGCAATATTCATGATAAGGTCTTCGCCAAAATCATCTGCAAACCACATGCGTAAAGTATTACCGGCCAGAGACCCTGCGCCCGATCCCCACGTAAAACGACCCCAAGTACCGGCACCCCAACCCGGTCCGAGAACCGTGCTGTTTAGACCAATATTAATTTGATATGCTACTTCGACTGATGATCCGCCGCCCGCGGTGCTACCCGACGAGGCCGATCCGCCCGTGTCTACTTTGTAGCTGTTTGCGTTCACAACCTGCGTAACAACTTGTTCTTTGTTGAGGTTTGCGGTGGTTAGACCGTCAAATGCTGTTACGCCAGAAAACGTAACGTAGTCCCCGAGCGATGCGCCGTGGCCCGCGTCTGTTACTGTAATAACACCTGATCCTGCCCCACCTGTTGTGTTAAACGGGTTAGCACCAAGAGTAACTGTGCGCCTAATAGGTGTAATATCATAAAGTGCGCCGGAATCTTCTAGGTATGCTTTCTTTTGAGTACCCATAAACAATAAGTTTTCAGACGCTAACGTAACAAAGTCATGTATCTTTCGACATGTACCAATAAACTGAGCCGTTCCAACCTTTGCCCAACCTCCAATGCGCTCGGCATAACCAGAGCGGAAACGTATTTTGTCTCCGTCAAACCAGCCACCCTCGTTCGAGTAGTTAGTACCCTCTCGATTAATCCCGGGCTTAAATTGGAGCTTTGTTAAAGGCATATGTCATTACTCCGCATCTGCGATTGTTAGGGTTCCAGCTTCGACTTGCTTGAGTATCTCTGCGTAGTGCCTGTTGGCTGGGTCTAGTGGGACGAACATCTCTTGTCCGTCTATTGTTGCTTGGACTGAAGAGTTGTTGTCATCTCTGTCTGCAACATACTGTGCTGATGTAATGTTCATATTATTTTCCATGATTATAGCTCCGCATCCCAGTAAACATATGAATTAACACTTGAAGCCGCAACACGTGTATACTCTCCAGCAGTACCACTCGTTGCTCCACTATTATACAAAAGAGATGATTGTTTCTTTTGCGCAAATGCTACTAAATTTGAAAAGTAATCAATACCACTAGAGGCTTCTATTAAAAAATGATTAGTACCGCTTGATGGTTGAAGGGTTGGTGACGCTCTCATTTGAACAGGATACTGAACATGACACTCTATTTGACCAGTGCCTAAAAACCCACCATCACCTATTATGTATTGCCCTGCGTTGCCCCCTGCACCATTGGCTTCACCTTTAGGGACTTGCGCCCAGAAATACCTCTGACACCTCGCCAGTTCTTCTCCGTATGACCTATGCTCGAATGGAGTAGCAGTGTCGCCGACTTCTAGTTGGACACCTGTGATTTGGAAGGTGTCATTTGTATTAGCCGAAAAGTTATCTTGCCCCACAAACCAATTTGTTATGTTACCCCAAGTTTCTGTTGATCCACTTGTGTAAGCTGTGCCGGAATATAAACCAAAGTAAATACGAAGTCCTGATGTGTTGTCATTTGAAATAACCGTCCCACTTGTCGGCAGATCAACTACAACAGATTTGTATTCCCATGTATTTGCCGCATTAACGGTGTATTGTTTTCCATAATACAAAGCCCCATCGTCTTGGTAAATCCCTAAAACAGCAGTCCCCGTAACAGACGTCTTTACCCAAAATGAGACAGTTACCTTTTTGGCGGTACTTTTGGCAAAATTTAAATGCTGCAAGTCTTGACCCTCAAAACGATAGGTCAGGTACCTTACATCGCCACTTGCTGGAGAGGCGAACGCAGTCGTGGCAGTCGCCTTAAAGCTATACGCAAAACCGTCAGGGGCATCAGAGGATTGCTCTAAAGAATTTGTTGCGGAAGAACCGTTTGAATCCCAATACCACCTATCACATATGAAATAACCGTTGCCAGTAACGCCCGTAACACTCGTCCCACGTTGTGCCACCTGCATAGCACCATTGATTATAAGATTACGATTCCCCAGTTGACCGAGGTTCACGCCATTGTTGTCAATTGTTGAAATCGCCATTTATTTATTCCTTATGGTTTTGTAGGCCACGTCACATCGTCTAGTGAAGTTGCACTGTCTGTT
>ERZ1046568.400-NODE-400-length-36609-cov-7.646031_pt1 | contig 36609 bp, 35 predicted proteins | sample MGYA00383092_ERZ1046568 | MGnify/ENA primary metagenome ERZ1046568 (study PRJEB29581, sample SAMEA5548362) | metagenome | biome: marine; feature: coastal; material: water | depth 1 m | study: Short-term variability in the microbial, nano- and picoplankton dynamics... | reverse complement strand
GTCTTCTTTTATCTCTAATCGTTAACCAGTAATTTTTATAATCGCTTTTAACTGGATTATTTGCTTTGGGTAAAAATGATTTTAAAAATATATTTGGGCTTACAGTAAAGTGTCGATCTAAGACAAAAAAAGTATCATTTGCATTGTATTTATCAATGTGCCAATGGTAATTTGGCTTATAATCTCTTAAGAAGCGTTTTACTTTTTTCGAAACTATCAAACCGCCTAACGTTAATAATACTTCTGGTTGTAAAGCTTTATAACCTTCATCATCTAGAGGCGCAATAAGTTTATCAATTCCTGGAAAAATATCTTGATGATGTAAATTTGAAGTAGTCTCTGTCAAGATAACGACACCCTCATCTTTTACTAGTACATCTAAAACATCTTGCTCTATTGAGTTTGGCTGTAGCACACCAACCAAAACTAATTTACGTGTTGCGTTTTCCCATATTTTAGAGCATTCATCAATGACTGATGTAACATCTGTTACTTCAGTGTCTTGAAGCTTAAAAGGTTTTGGACTTATGGTTAATTCTTCTACACGATTGTACAAAGGTTCATCAAAAGGCACATTAATATGCACTGGTCCAGAATTTAAAACGGCACTCTGTAAAGCCTTATGAATTTCGGTTTCGTTTTGTGATTGAATACCGTCTTGTAATCCGAGAAACTTCTCAACTTTATTTGCTAGGTTATTAAAAATTGGCACTTCTTCTTTTGACGCCTTATGTGTTTCTTTTAGTAAATCTAATTTTAAATTAGCACTATAAAACACATGGTCTCCATAAACATTTATTTGCTTTATGGTTTGTCCATCTCCTATATCTATCAAATGTTTGGGTCTATCGGCAGATAAAACTACTAAAGGAATGCGGCTATAATATGCTTCTGATACTGCTGGATAATAATTAAGCAGAGCACTACCAGATGTACATACAACTGCTGTTGGTTCATTAGTTTGTTGCGCAATACCCAAGGCAAAAAATCCCGCACAACGCTCATCTACAATACTATAACACTTAAAATAATTATCGTTTGTAAAACCGATGGTCAACGGTGCATTTCTACTTCCTGGAGAAATAATTATGTGCTTGATATTATGCGTTTTGCATAAGGTAACGACCGTTTGTGCTAAAGGAATTTTGGAGTGGCTCATCAAAATACAAAGATAAGCAATTTATGAGTGGACTTAGCTTAATATATTCCCAATAGTTTTGGCTTTATTTTGAGTTTCTTCCCATTCTTTTTCGCCAACTGAACCTTTTGTAATACCACCACCAACATAAATTTTGGCTTTATTTTGTATAATCTGCATACAGCGCAGATTTACGTAGAAATTTGATTGCGTTTTTATAACATTGTAAGCGCTATTTTCAACATTGCGAAGATTGGTATTTCGTGTCTTTGAAAGTTTAAGATTTAATTCACCTAAAAAACCTGTGTAGAACTCACGATTATAACCTTCGTTATTTAATATAAATGCTTTGGCTTTTTTCTTAGGGAAACCACAAACTGCAGGTGTTGGATGTAAAGCCTCGATAATAGATTTCAGTTTAGATTTACTGTCAATACGACTAATTAATCGAGTTTTTAAATGCCATAAATTACCTGCTCGGATAGTTTCAACATCAGAAATTTTTGTATTTGTTGTATATGGTAAAATCTGATTTGCTAAAAAGTCAGTCACTATTTTCTGCTCCTTCAGCTCCTTTTCGGTCCAATTAACTTCGCCGTTAGCATTATAAGGCTGTGTTCCTGCTAAGGATATTGTAGTTAATTGTTGTCCTTCTACTTTAAATAATAACTCAGGTGTTGCACCCAACCATAAACCAACTTTTGGGTGATACCAACAATAGACCATAGCATTTTTGTAAGTATTAAATAAACGCTTAAAAATCTGAATCGGATTTTCAAAAACACACTGTTCTTCAGAACGAGATAATACTACTTTTTCTAATTCTCCGTTTTCAATAGCGGCTATACATTTATTGACCAGTTGTATGTGAAATGATTGACCTTCTGATTTTTTTTTGACATCAGAATTATGAATTTCACCAATTTGTAAATTAGAAATTTCTAAAACATGATGTTTGCATTCGCTTTGTGGTAAAAGAACGGCTGAATCTTCTAAATCGAATGGTGAAAATACAAATCCACTTTCCGAAAAAGTGTCTGTTTCATGTAAAACATCATCCTTTTGCAACCAGCATTTTATGATAGAATTTATAGGACGACTATATACAACAAAAGGTAATTTGTTGTCATATTGTTGTTCTAAATTCTGAAAAAAAGAAGCTTCGGTCATTTACTTTTTCTTAGGCAAAGTAATAGTAGATAAGCGACATATAGAAACCAAGTTATCTTCCCCGTCGATTACTCTGATATCTAATAATTGTGTGGTGCGTCCACGATGCAAAAAAGAAGCCTTAGCGTATACATAGCCTTCCTTTACACTCTTTAAATGGTTAGCTGTAATCTCTAAACCACGTACAAAAAACTCATCCGTATTTGTAAAAATATGCGAAGCAAAACTCCCAACACTCTCTGCTAAAGCAGCTGTGGCACCACCATGTAAAACACCATCAGGTTGATGTACTTTAGGAGTTACTGGCATTCGGGCTGTGAGTGTATCTTCGGTAAAATCTACAATCTCAATATTTAAAGTTTCCATTAGTGTATCTTTACTTGTTGCATTGGCCTTTTGTAGTAATTCTTTTTTAGAAATTTGCATAGTTATTATTATCATTATATATAACCAAAGATACAGAAAGTGCTAAAAATAAAGAATTCAATAAGAAAAGAAATCTAGGTTACGGGATTATGTTAATTATATTTTAAAAGTAGAAATTAAATAGAGATTTTATATTAAAATTCGTAGCTTAAAAAAAAATCATTAAAATGAAAAAATTTATCCTCAAATGGTATCCAGTTATTTTAGCATTTATTTGTCTCCTATATTCGGTAGGTCTAGGTTTATTTGGCCTGACTGAGGAAGCTAGGTATTCGGCACATTGGCCGGCTACGATTCTTCTGTTTGCTATAGCAATAAGACAAAGAAGAACAACATGAACAAGGGATTTTTACTTATAGGAGCTATTATTTTTAGCATATACATTTATTTTACATTCTACAATATCTTTTATTCTCATAAAAAACAAAAGGAAAACCATTATCCAAACTTGACTGAGGAAGAAATATATGAAGAATACAATGAATCTAGTAAAAACGATTCTGATTAATAATTTTAGTTCATAGTCATCAAACTTAATAAGTTTTTATCTTTAGCTGTAACATACTTCAATCTCAAAAAATGAAAACTAAAGAAGTACTTTACACTGCAATTAATAGCTATGAATCACTTAATGAACTTACTAATACTACTAAAAATGTTTGGCTAGTGTTTCATGGTATGGGTTATTTAAGTAAATATTTTCTAAAATATTTTAAGAATTTAAACTCAGATGATAATTATATTATAGCGCCTCAAGCACCCAGTAAATATTACATTCAACCTAATATGCACGTAGGCGCTAACTGGCTAACACGAGATAATACTGAAGCTGGAATCCAAAATATCATGAGTTATATTGATGCAGTTTTAGAAGCTGAAAATATCTCTAAAGATAAAAATCTTATCATTTTTGGATACTCTCAAGGTGTAAGTATTGCATGCCGTTACATGGTAAGACGCCAATTACAACCCTCAAAATTGGTGTTACATTCTGGTGGTATACCGAAAGAATTGAATACTAAAGCTTTTAAATATTTATCTGAAACTTGTAAAGTGAAATTGATTTATGGTACAGATGATGAATATTTGGATAAAGCTATAATAGAAATTGAAATGAGAAGAGCTGCAGAATTATTTGAAAAACGTTTAGAAGTTTTGCCTTTTGATGGTAAGCATGTAGTTAATGTCGATTATATAAATAATTTGGTGTGATTTCACCAACTTTAGAAAATAACAACGTTAAAATCAGCTTACTCGATTTAAGTAATTAATGCCACTTAGAAATTATCGCCCAAGAAAAAGACCATATCTACTAATCACCTTAGATATTTCGACACCTTAAAAATTATGTGATTATTTAAAACTAGATATTGATAGATATTTCTATAAAACCATCATTTGCTATACTAATATTTTAGGAAAAATAATCTTTCGTAGGTTCAATACGTTTTGTAATTACCAATAAAAAAAACAAAGTTTAACATATTGGCTGAACGTGGATCGGACATAACTTTAGAAGTACTGGATTAAATAAAAATATGAAGTTTTAGTAATTTAATATAATTTGGGTTAACCTGTAATATGATAACCTCCATCTACATGACGAATCTCACCCGTTATTCGAGATTTTGGTCTAAATAAATGCACAACTTCATAAGCTAAATCTTGGGCTCTAGCATTACCTAAAGGACTCATTTTATTAGACGTATTTACATCTTCTGTCGTTAATGTCGCACTTCCTGCCTTGCTTCCCAAATATGGTGAAAAACGAATAACATTAACACGTATATCATCACTTCTACCAAGTTCATCGGCGAGTTCTATCGTGATACGTTCTAAAGCAGCTTTGGCAATACTAATATTTCTATAAGGATGAAATGTTACTTTTTCAGCAGCTATGTAACTTAGTGAACAGATAGAAGCTCCCTTTTGCATCACATTATGCTTGAGTAGGTAATGCGATAAGCGTATCAATGAAAATGCAGACACATTCATTGTATCACAAAACTCATCAATACTAATATCTAACAATGGCTTTACCTTTTTATTTCTTATGGTTTTATCCATAGCTATGGCGTGTAAAAAACCATGAATCTCAATATTTTTTTCTTTAAGATACGAAGCTAATTCGTCAATATTTTCCTCTATGGTAATATCTAGAGCTATAGTTTCTACGTCACCTAGTTCTTGTTTTACAGCTTCTTTAAAGTCATTGTATGTCAATGATAAAAAAGCTTCGGCTCGCTCAGATAAATTAACATGAAACTTAGTAAGTCCTAGACCGGTACAAACTACATTTCCTCCATTATTTATAATTTCTTTGGCCACAAACATTGCCAAAGAGTTTTTGTCAGATATCCCAGTTATTAAAAACGTTTTGTTGTTAAGCATCTTTATTTAATTTAACAATTACTACCATTTATATAATGCTGAACCCCAAGTCCAACCTGCACCAACAGCCGCAAATAACAAGTTGTCGCCTTTTTGAAATTGGTTATTTTTATTAACCTCATCTAATAAAATAGGAATTGTACCACCAGAGGTATTTGCATATCTGTCCATATTTGTTTTTACCTTTTCGAAAGGCATTTCAATTTCTTTAGCAATCTTTTTTAGAATACCAATACTTGGCTGATGTGGTAATAAATACTTAATATCGTCTATATGTAGATTGTTATTTTTAAGAATAGACTTTATGGTTTCAGGAACAACTTTAGATGCTGTATCAAAAACTGCCTTTCCATTCATTTGAAAATAGTGGAGTTTATCTTTCAGGGTTTGATGGGATATAGGAATTTCAGAACCACCAGCAGGAATTGTAAAGTGTTCTTTTCCACGTCCATCAGAAAACATTTGAAATTCAATAAATCCTTTATTTTCTGTAGTCCTAGAAATGACAATTGCTCCTGCGCCATCACCAAAAAAAACAGAATCACGTCGTCCCCAATCTGTAATATTAGAAAATGTATCGGCACCAATAACTAATGCATTTTTATACATTCCTGTTTTTATAAACTGATTGGCTATGGATGTTGCAAAAAGTGCTCCTGAACAAACTGCAGAAATATCAAATGCAACCGCATTAAGCGCACCTAACTTTTCTTGAACAAAACATGCGCACGATGGCGCCAGTCTATCTGGTGTAGCTGTGGCTAAAACTATAAGTTCAATAGCATCGACGCTAAGATTTGCATCTTTGATAGCTTTTAAGGCTGCTTGATACGCTAAGTCACTTGTTGTTTCAGCTTTGACAATTCTACGTTCTTTAATACCTAATGTATTATAAATCCATTGGTCTGAAGAACCTACGGCTTCAAAAAAATCATTTTTTACAATATTGTCTGGTACGTAACTGCCAGTTCCTTTTATGTAAGCATTATACATGTAAACTCTTTAAAATGCTAAAATGATAAATTTTTATGAATAGTAAAGATTCATTGGTAAAAAATATAAATTTTTACGGATTAATTAAAAAAACATATGTGATAATAAATATTATTGTTTTTTTTAGCAGAATACTAATAAATGATGAATTAAAATAATTAAACAAAATTAAAAGTAATTAAATACTTACTGTAATGATTGTTTTTCATATTTGTTATGAATCAAAATTATCGACAAACCAAAAAGAACAGCTATTACAATTAATAATGTACTTATTAAACCACTAGAACCAAATGACATTCGGATTAAAATGGTAGACACTATAAAGCCAGAGTTTCGGATAATTTTATGAAACTCGTCGGTGTAAAAAAAGGAAATCAATAACAATACAACATCTACTAAAATTAATACTGTAAAGAATTCATCAAAGAATAGGTTATTAATACTCTCAAAAGACAGCGAATCACTTGAAGATAAAGATACGTCTGACAGCCAACCCAATAATGTTGCTGTAGCCATGACAAAAAAGAGCGGCACTAAAATTACTGCTATTATCTTTTTACGCTGAATGAATTGCTCAATATTTAATTTTGAATCGACCTGCTTAACTGCTTTACGCTTTCCTTGTTTTTGAAATTGATAAATCAGATAAAAAAGGATGACAGAAGCCAATATATCATAAGTGAATTGTAAATCTCCTTTAATATCAAACCAATTTGTCGATAGCTCTAATGATGATAAATCTTTAAATAACTTACGGATAATAATAAGCGTAATAATCTCGTATTGTTTGGTAATGTATGTCGTAAAGGATTTGGGTAAATAATAAATGAGTAAATATACCTCATAGATAAGTATAAACGAAAATGGTGTGTAAATCGCGGATATTGGATTCTGCAAAAAATCAGAATCTGACAAAAAATCTATTACCTCTAGCTTAGATAAATATGTCAACGCTAGGTGAATGAAAAAACTCACTAGCGCTAGGTAAAGTATAACTTTTTCAATACGCTCTTGGGTTTCTTCAGAAAGAAAAACTTTGTATAGTTTGGTTAGCAAAATCTAGACATCATTTACATATTCTATAAGCTAATAAAATTATAAGCCTAATGAAATATTGGTTAGTTATTGTGTTTAAAAAAGTTAAGTTATGATTTTAAGCACAAAAAATCAATAATTTAAGAAAATGAAGCCCAAATTTTAAGATAATTACTCTAAAAAAGATGTTTAGACTTATTTAATATAATGAAAAGGTAACTATTTAAGCTGTCATTTTTGCTACAATATCCTTAACTGGCAGAATTTCTTTGGTGTGTTCAATACTTGGACCAGCAACCCAAACCGTTTTATATGTTGCTTTTCTTGCTGCTTTTTCAGTTGCTTTCATACCAATTGAAAAACGAATCATTTTGACCCACTTCTTCAACTTTTTGTTTTTGTTTAGTACAGATTCTAGCCAAGATTGTTTCGTTCCTATTTTTTGAACATACGGTGTGTTGATTACTGTACAAGGTGTACCTGAAATACGTTCGGTCATAATAATATCTTTGGCACCATAATCAACACAAGCTTGTTTATACTCATCGGTAACTCCAGCTTCTATAGATGCTATAAAAGGACTACCCACAGAAACACCTTCTGCACCGTAGCTTATCATCTTATCAATATCTGCTTTACAACCGACACCACCAGCAGAAATTACTGGTATATTTAATTCTTTATTTAATAAACTAGTTAACTCTTCTGGTGTTAGATTTCCTCTATGTCCACCAGCTTCGTTATTTACTGCAATTGCAGCATCAGCACCTAAATCCTCAACTTTTTTCGCGAATTTTAAATCAACAACATCACAAAAAACTTTAATTCCAACAGCATGTGCTTGTCTAATTGTTTCTTCTGGACTTCCTAAAGAAGTAATAATAAAGTCGCAACCTTCTTCACAAATAACTTCTAATTGTCCTTTATACTTAACGTTAGATTTATTGACAATTAAATTAAACCCAAATGAACCGCCCTCGACTTTGTTGGCATGCAATTCTTTTATAGCAGCTCTTAATTCATCAAGTGTTCTATAATTTAATGCTGGAATACAACCCGCTATACCAGATTTCATAGCTTCTGTAACCATAGCTACATTAGACACTAGAAACATAGGTGCTTTAATAATTGGGTGTTTAATATTGAGTAACTCGGTAAGTTTGGTTTGCATTTGCTACAATAGTTTTGTCAAATATACTAAAATATATTATGCGTGCATAATAGTTTTATTCTAAGAATTTATAATAACCACACTTTAAATAGGCACCTTCAGGAAATGTCACTGGATGGTCAATATCATGCTTAGTTTTAAGTATGGTTTCAAAAAGTCGTGTTTGTGCATTTAAAACACGCTGGTTTAAGTCAAAAAAAGATTGAGCTAAAACCCTAGATGAGCAAGACGCTAAAACAAGAATACCGTTTTTAGCTGTTAGCTTCTCTCCTAGTTCTGCTAACTGCGCATATTTCTTTTTTGCTAACTCTATATCTGATTGCTGCTTTGCAAAACTTGGCGGGTCTATAATAACAATGTCGTATCGCTGTCCTTTTTGGATTAAGTCTTTCATTTGCTTAAAAGCATCTCCAGAAATAGTTTTGTGTATACCGTAATAGTCATTTAACTTAACATTTGCTCTGGCGATATCTAAAGCTTGCTTACTTATGTCTAAACTGGTTACCTCTTCTGCACCGTTTGCTAAGGCATGTACTGAAAAGCCTCCTGCATAAGAAAACACATCGAGAACGGTTTTCTTAGAACTCAACTCACCTACGCGTCTTCTATTATCACGATGATCTAAAAAGTATCCTGTTTTGTGACCTTTAATAACATTTGCAGAGAAATTGACACCATGTTCTATAAACTGAACAACCTCATCTTCTAATTCGCCAAAAACCACTTCTCCATCTATTAGGTCATGATTACTACTATTTTGCAAATTTCGACTTAAACGAATAACAACGGTTTGAGCTTTTGAAATCTGTTGTAAACTAGTAAGAACAGGTTCTAGATATGGTAACCATATTTTAGAATATAGTTTTACAACCAACACATTACAGTAAACATCTGCAATAAGTCCGGGGAAGCCATCATTTTCGCCAAAAAGTAATCGGTAACTATTGGTTTCCGTTTTTAATAATTCCTTTCTTTTATCAAAAGCTAATTCGATTTTATGATGAAAGAATACTGCATTAATATCAGCTTTAGAGTTTTCGGAATGGATTATTTTAATTCGGATTGGAGATTTGTCATCATAAAATCCAAGTCCAATAACTTTATTCTTATTCTTACTAAAAATAATAGCCAAATCACCAGTATTAGCATCCTCATTAATCTTTACAATACTATTTGAAAATACCCAAGGATGACCTTTAACAACAGATTGTTCACCCTTGCTATTAAGTTTAACTGCGAGTCTTTTTGGTTGGTAATTTGAAATTATTTTCTTTGAAAAACTCATGTTCTCTGCTGATAAATTGACTTTTAGGTAATTAAAAAATTACATTCTTACAAAATCGATTTCACCAGAAAGTTGAGCATCCACAACAGTACCATTAACATCGACTTGCTCATCAATTGTTACGAGGAATGTGAGATTGGTTTCAGTCAATTCCGTGACGGTAAGAATAACTGTTTCGCCATTAGTCATTAATGTTAATTGATTACCTGAGAGTGACCAATCACTTGTAGCTGTTTCTGAAATAGGTAACAAACTTTCGGCATCTTCAATGGTCTCAGTCATACTTTGTCCTAGTGCTGAAATCTCAATCGTTAAACCAAAAGTACCTTGAGGAGTCAGTTCATTCGGGTTTTCTGTAAATATAAGTTGATAATTTTCATTAAATGAATTCGCATTAATATTAAAGGTCACAGGTAACATTTGTATTGTGGTTGTACCAGTACCTGAACTATTAAAGGATATCATTTCCCAAGTACCTACTATAGAAGCGTTTGCGTCTGTAAATTCATCATTACTTGAACAACAGGTCAATATTAATGTTACAGCTAATAAAAGGATACTTAATTTTCTCATTGGATCTATCTTTTTAGGGAAAGTCCAAATATAAAATATTCAATGAGAATTATAGAAAAAGAAAAACACAATCGAATTAACGATTGTGTTTTCAATTATTCATATTCCTAACTACGCTGGAATGAAAGTCATTACTTCACTTCTTCGAAGTCTACATCTTCAACATCGCTGCTTTCGTCTGTAGGTTGACCTTGAGCACCAGCATCCGGTCCTGGTTGTCCTGCACCTTGAGCTTCGGCTTGCGCCTTATACATTTCTTCACTAGCGACTTTCCAAGCTTCATTGATTTTCTCTAAAGCTGGTTCGATAACTTCTAAATCTTTTGATTCATAAGCTGTTTTTAATTCAGCCAAAGCATCTTCTATTGGTTTTTTCTTATCATCTGATAATTTATCCCCAAATTCTGTTAACTGACTTTCGGTTTGGAAAATCATAGAATCAGCTTCATTTAGTTTCTTAGCAGTATCTGCTGCTTTTGCATCAGCTTCGGCGTTTGCTTCTGCTTCTTGCTTCATCTTTTGGATTTCTTCATCTGTTAACCCTGAAGAAGCTTCGATACGGATATCTTGTTTTTTACCTGTTGCTTTATCTTCAGCAGAAACTTTGATAATTCCGTTAGCATCAATATCAAAAGTTACTTCAATCTGAGGTGTTCCTCTTCTTGCTGGTGGAATTCCGTCTAAGTGGAAACGACCAATTGTTTTGTTATCTGCTGCCATTGGGCGTTCACCTTGTAAAACATGAATTTCTACCGATGGCTGATTGTCTGCTGCTGTTGAGAATACTTGAGATTTTTTAGTAGGAATCGTTGTATTAGCGTCAATCAGATTAGTCTTTACGTTACCCATAGTTTCTATACCAAGAGATAATGGTGTGACGTCTAATAAAAGAACGTCTTTTACATCACCTGTCAATACACCACCTTGGATACCTGCTCCAAGAGATACAACCTCATCAGGATTAACTCCTTTACTTGGTGCTTTTCCAAAGAATTTCTCTACAGCTTCAACAACCGCAGGAATACGTGTAGAACCACCAACTAAAATTACCTCATCGATATCCGACTTAGATAAGCCTGCTGCTTTCAATGCCGTTTGACATGGCTCGATGGTTCTTTTAATTAAATCATCAATTAATTGCTCAAACTTTGCACGTGTTAATGTACGTACCAAGTGTTTTGGTCCACTAGCTGTAGCTGTAACATATGGTAAGTTGATTTCTGTTTGTGTAGAAGATGATAATTCGATTTTAGCTTTTTCAGCAGCCTCTTTAAGACGCTGTAAAGCCATTGGATCTTTACGTAGATCCATATCTTCGTCTGCAATAAATTCTTTAGCCAACCAGTTAATTATTCTTTCATCAACATCATCACCACCTAAGTGCGTATCACCATCTGTAGATAATACTTCAAATACACCATCACCTAATTCAAGTATAGAAACATCATGCGTACCACCACCAAAATCAAATACTACAATTTTTTGGTCTGTACCTTTTTTATCCATTCCATAAGCTAATGCTGCTGCAGTGGGTTCGTTGATAATACGTCGAACTTTAAGACCTGCTATCTCGCCTGCTTCTTTCGTTGCTTGACGTTGTGCATCATTAAAATATGCTGGTACTGTAATTACAGCCTCAGAAACGTCTTGTCCTAAGTAATCTTCTGCAGTTTTCTTCATCTTTTGAAGAATCATAGCTGATAGTTCTTGTGGTGTATACAAACGACCATCAATATCTACACGAGGTGTATCATTATCGCCTTTAACCACTGTGTATGGAACACGTTCTGCTTCTTTCTTAGACTCAGAATATTTATTCCCCATAAAACGTTTTATAGAATAAACGGTTTTTGTTGGGTTTGTTACTGCTTGTCTTTTTGCTGGGTCACCAACTTTAATCTCACCACCTTCTACGAAAGCAATGACTGAAGGTGTCGTACGCTTTCCTTCTGCGTTTGGTATTACAACTGGCTCATTACCTTCCATCACGGACACGCAAGAGTTGGTTGTTCCTAAGTCAATTCCAATAATTTTACTCATAATTTTTTATAGTTTTAAATATTTTCGCTTTTGCGAAAACTGTAATTTGTTTTATTAAATAATTTTTTTCAATAAAGTCAATGATTATGCCATCAGAAGAAATATGACATGATGTCAGATTTATTTTAATAAAAATTATTAAAGTAATAGGACTTCGGCACAGCATTTGATATCAATGAAGAAAAACATTATATATTATGAAACGTATACTTACCCTAATTTCAGTATTTGTATTATTAGTAACAGCTTGCGAAGGCCCACAAGGACCTCCAGGTTTTGATGGCTTTGATGGAGAAATTATCGCCTCTTCAGCTTTTGAGATAGTACTTGACTTTACTGCTCAAGATAATTATGAATACATAGAGTCTTATGGTTTTAATGTTTTACCCACAGATGTAACATTAGTTTATATCGAATGGGAAGTAGATAATGGAGAGCCAATCTGGCGTTTATTAACACAAAATGTATTTTTTGATGACGATACTGTACTAGTTTATAATTTTGATTTTACCCAACAAGATGTACGTTTCTTTTTAGATGGAACCACGGATTTTAATACGTTAGATGGTGTGTGGACACAAAACCAAGCTTTTAGAGTTGTTGTTGTTCCTGCAGATAATGTTGGTCGTGTTGATTATTCAGATTTTGATGCTGTAGTGGAGCGCTATAATATTGAAAGCTTTCCTAGACGATAGTTAATCATTTTTAATATATCTAAAAGCCTGAATTTAATTCAGGCTTTTTTATGTGTAACATATTCTATATTTGCCAAAACTAAATCATCCTAATCAAATGGAAAGCATCTCTGTATTTGATATGCTGAGTATAGGTGTTGGGCCTTCTAGCTCTCATACACTTGGTCCTTGGCGAGCTGCAAAACAATGGATTAAATATCTTCAGAGTAGAGGATTATTTACAGGTGTTGCTTCTGTGAATGTAGAGTTATTTGGCTCTTTGGCATTGACAGGAAAAGGTCATGCTACTGATATTGCTTTGTTAATGGGATTATTAGGTACAGACCCTGTTACTTTCGATATTTTAGATATTCAAAATCAAGTTAACAAGGTTAAAAGTTCTAAACGTTTAATGCTCAATTTTGAAAAAGAAATCCCTTTTGATTTTGAAAAAAACATAAAGTTTAATAGAAAGTTTCTAGAATTCCATCCGAATGGAATTCGCTTTACCGCGACATTAAGAAACGGTAAAAATAAATCACAAAGCTACTACTCATTGGTGGTGGATTTGTAGTACAAAAAGAAAGAAATCGTCGAAAAATTCAAGTTGAAAAATTTCAAGCTTTTCCATTTCCTATTCAAAAAGCTACTGAGATTTTAGATTACTGTAATACTGAAAACATTTCAATAAGCCAACTTGTATATAAAAATGAGCTTTCACTACATGATCCAGTCAGGATTGATGACAAACTAAAATCCATTTGGGATGTTATGCTAGATAGTATGTATGTCGGCTGTCATACGGAAGGTGTTCTTCCAGGTGGACTTAATGTAAAAAGACGTGCTTTTGACAAACACGAAAAGCTAAAAGGTCAAAAACCGTATACAAATGCTTATGAATGGATTGATTCCATAAGAAATACCGAAGTTAAATTTAGAGAAATACTTAAGTGGGTGTCTTGTTTTGCATTATCAGTCAATGAAGTCAATGCGTCTTTAGGACGTGTTGTTACAGCGCCAACAAATGGAAGTGCTGGTGTTATTCCGTCCGTGCTGATGTATTATTTAGTTATAGAAAATCATGATGCCAACTTTGAGGACATCAAAAAGTTCTTATTAGTAGCTGGAGAAATTGGAAGTTTATTTAAAAAAAATGCAACTATTTCGGCTGCAATGGGTGGTTGCCAAGCAGAGATAGGTGTATCGTCAGCAATGGCTGCTGCAGCTTTAACTGAATTAATGGGCGGCACACCTGAACAAGTTTTAATTGCTGCTGAAATCGCAATGGAGCACCACTTAGGGTTGACTTGCGACCCAATCGGTGGATTAGTTCAAATACCTTGCATTGAACGAAACGCGATGGGTGCCATAAAAGCCATAAGTGCTTCTGAATTAGCATTAGACTCTGACCCTCAACATGTAAAAGTACCTTTGGATAAAGTTATTCTAACCATGTGGGAAACAGCAAAAGATATGAATACCAAATACAAAGAAACCTCTGAAGGTGGTTTGGCTATTGGTGTTAATATGAGTGATTGTTAAAATTATTTAGAAAGGCTAGAATAAACATTTCTTTCGTCTTGTATCTACTAAATAAATTATTTTCCATGTTTTTTCTTGTTTTATCAACTGAAAAGAGTTTGTACCACAATGACTAAAATTTCCATCAAACCAAAATTCATAGGGTGTCCAAGCATTTGCCATATTGCCATCAATTTTAATATCAAAACCTAAAATCTTTTCCTCAAAAGTTTTATCATTTGGTATACTAGCGATATTCTTTACAAAACTGCTATAGTCATTTTCATCTAAACGTGTTTTACCTTCATGATTGACTGATATCGATTGCATATTAATATTATCTTTTGCCATAGCTTTTAGTTTTATGGTATCTTGTTTATGAAAGGCATCAAAAAAATCTACTACTGTTTGCTTTACGTTATCGTTTTCATAATTCTGAGCAATTAAAGAAGATGAGAAAAATAAAGTGATTGCAATTATTGTAAGTCTTTTCATGAGTAATTTTTTTGTTTAAAGTGTTTTAAAATCGTATTTCAACTTAAAGTTAAACAAAAGTTTAACAAAACTCATTATTTTTACCATTCATATAATTACAACACTATGTCTGTAGCCAAAAAAGAATACAAGAGAATCACAGTAAAAACACTAGTGGACATGAAGTCTAAGGGTGAAAAAATATCAATGCTAACTGCTTACGATTATACCATGGCGAAAATCGTAGATGGTGCTGGCGTTGACGTTATTTTAGTCGGTGATTCTGCAAGTAACGTTATGGCTGGTCACGAAACAACTTTACCAATTACTCTCGATCAGATGATATACCACGCATCGTCTGTTGTTAGAGCTATTGACCGAGCATTGGTAGTTGTTGATTTACCTTTCGGAACTTATCAGAGTGACCCAAAAGAAGCACTACGTTCTGCTATTCGAATTATGAAAGAGTCAGGAGGACATGCTGTAAAACTTGAAGGTGGTAAAGAAATAAAAGAATCACTCAAAAGAATTCTAAACGCAGGAATCCCTGTTATGGGGCATCTAGGATTAACACCTCAATCAATATACAAGTTCGGTACTTACACTGTAAGAGCAAAAGAAGAACAAGAAGCACAACAACTTAAAGAAGATGCGTTAATGTTAGAAAAATCAGGTTGTTTTGCTATTGTATTAGAGAAAATACCAGCTGAATTAGCTAAAAAAGTTGCTAAGAGTGTTTCTATACCAGTTATCGGTATTGGTGCAGGTGATGGTGTTGATGGACAAGTATTGGTATTACATGATATGATTGGTATGACTCACGAGTTTAATCCTCGTTTTCTCCGTCGTTACATGAATTTATATGATGATATGACCAATGCTATTGGTCAATTTGTTACAGATGTGAAATCTAAAGATTTTCCAAACGATAAAGAGCAATATTAAACTTTAGAGTTACAAAATCATTTCAACATAACTTTTAAATACATATCTTTAATGAACGTGAGGAGTTCTAAATTGAAACTCTCATTGACAATATTCAAAAGTCACTCATGAGATATTATATTTTAATAATGATATTTATTTTCTGTCAAATTTCTTTTGGACAGAATAACAACCAAAAAAATAGAGCTAATGAAATTGGTTTAGAGACTATTGGAATAGTAGATGCCCAATTTATGCTCACTTATGAACGCTCTTTTGGCAAACATTGGACGGGACTCATTGGTTATGGTAGAAAAGCTGAAAAAGGTTTGTTAAATACATCTGGAATTGATCGTGAACGTCTTAAAACGTATGTTTGATGTCGTATTTTCAATATTAGTAATCGTCTTTTTTGACTTTAATCCTAATAAAAGAGAAAGTATTTTTAATAGCTTATCGTTTAGATATGCCATAAGTTTTAAATTCAATTTTTAAAAAATCTTTGTTTAGCTAGTGATTGAGTAATAAAATATGGCTAAAATTCTTTCAAATAAATCAAATCTCCAAGTTCTCTTTGAAGACAACCACATTATAGTGGTCAATAAACGAGCAGGTGATATTGTTCAAGGAGATAGAACTGGTGACAAACCTTTAAGTGATGTTGTAAAGGAGTACTTGGCTGAGAAATACCAAAAGCCTGGGAATGTCTATTTGGGTGTTGTTCATCGTTTAGATAGACCTACAACTGGTATTATAATGTTTGCAAAAACGAGCAAAGCACTACCTAGATTAAATAAGTTATTTGCTGATAAGAAAGCTAATAAAACCTACTGGGCTTTAGTAAAAAATCAGCCACCTAAAACTGGGGATAAATTGGTGAATTGGTTAAGAAAGAATCCCAAGAACAATAAATCCACAGCATACAAAAAGGAAATTGAAAATAGTAAGAAAGCTATCTTAAGCTATAAGGTTATAAAAGTGCTTGATAATTTTTATTTACTTGAAATAGACTTAGAAACTGGACGACATCATCAAATACGTGTACAATTGTCAGATATTGGCTGTCCAATCAAAGGTGATTTAAAGTATGGTTTTGACAGAAGCAATAAAGATGGTAGTATAAGTCTTCATGCACGCACTTTGGAATTTATTCATCCTGTTAAAAAAGAATCTGTTTTCATTGAAGCACCATTACCTAAAGATACACTTTGGGATGCATGTCATAAGAATTTACTCTACTAGTTTAAATACTATTTTATCTTTTTCTTTTTTCTGACTTAACAAATTAATAGCTGATTCTGTGAGCTGAAGAACTCTAGGATAACCGCCCGTAGTCTGGCAGTCACGCATTAAGACAATTAATTTTCCTGATGGTGTTAACTGTACTGTGCCTGGCAAAACTGGTCCTGTGAGTATGGATTCTAAATCATTATCAAATAACGGAGATAACTGATAAGCCATACGATTATAAAGGTTTGTAACTTGAGATTCTAAAGAAGTTAACTCAGATTTTTGGTTACATGACAGTCTTTCAAATTCAGGACCTTTAAAAACATGTATATTTGGAGAGGAATAATCTACTACTTTTAGTTTAGAGAATGTTTCATAGGTGTCAAATGTATTCTCAGATTGATTTAGATATAGTGTATCACCATTATTCAGTTTATTGGCTAGAGTTAAAGGTTGATAATAGCTTTGACTTCCTAGAACCATATCAGACTTAAATCCACCTTTTACAGCAACATAAGCTCGTAAACCCGATTTTAACTTGTCAAACCCAAGGGTATCACACTTTTTAATACGATAAACTTTATTATTCTGTATGGTTTTTCTATTTATAGAAGGAGACATATCTGCTCCAGTAATAACTAGTAGGCATTCAACATCAAATTTAAGTTGTGGTCCAATCATTGTAATTTCCAGAACTGCGTCGTTTATAGTATTTCCTAGCAAAGTATTTGCTAATTCAGCTGAGTAAAAATCCATAGCGCCACTTTTTGGAACACCAAATGCACCGTAACCAAAACGTCCTTTATCTTGTATAGTAGAAAATAATCCTGATTTTAAAACCTTAATCATTACACTGAAATGCTTTTAGGTTCATAAGAATTTGACTCAACTAAGTTCAAAATCGAATTGTATTCTTCCTTTGAAACGGGTAGAAACTTAATTTTATCACCAGCTTTAGCAAAGCATGGATTATCATTATCTTTTTTGAAAAAATTGATTGGAGAGTTCCCTATTATGTGCCAACCCCCAGGACTATTTTGTGGATAAATTCCAGTTTGATTTCCACCTATACCAACAGCTCCCTTTTTGACATCTAAATTAGGTATGGATTTACGATTTAGATACAATGATTCTTTTAAGCCACCTAAGTATAAAAACCCAGGTAAAAAACCTATAAAATAAATCGTATATATTGGTTGACAATGATGCTGAATAATCTCTGATTTAGACATGCTATTTTCTGTTGAGAAAGAATTTAAGTCCATCCCAAATTCTTCATCATAACAAACAGGTACTTCCCAAATTTTAGGTTTTACTGAACTTTGCTCTTCTGAATTAAAATACAGAGTTTTTAGATATAAAAATTCACTATAGATATCTTCAATAGTTAATTCATAATTAATTAATATTGAATTATATGTATTAATAACATCAACTTTTACTTTAATATAATTATTAAGTAGCAGATTTTTAAAATTCAAGACATCATTTAGTGTGTTTTCATCAATTATTGACGGCCATTCAATTAAAATAGAGTGTTCATTAAATCGTGTGTATTTAAGTTTATGCTTCAAAATCGATTATAATATCTTAATGTTATTCGCTTCTAAATTATGATATAAAAACTCTAAAATAGAGTATGCGTTTTCTGTATCACCATGTACACAAACAGTATCTACTAATAGCTCTACTTCTACTTCATTAATTGTACTAATTTTTTGTTCTAAAACCATTTTAAAAACATGTTTAAAAACATTTTCTTTATTAGTGATTAATGCATCTTTTTTTTGACGTGAAATCAGTGACAAATCTTCGTTATAGTTTCGGTCAGCAAAACCTTCAAAAACAACTTCAATATTTTTGGACTTAGCAAGCTTAGCTATAACAGATTTGTAAGGCGCATATAATTTAAGTGGTTGAGGAAATGATTTTACTACATTCAAAATTACTTTAGCAGTTTTTTCATCATTTACAGCTAAATTATATAATGCACCATGAGGTTTAATGTGATTTAGATGTAAACCTTCTGCCTCAACAATATTGTTTAAATCTATGACTTGAGATACTAGACTATCGAATAAATCTAGAGGTTTTATATCTAAAACCTTTCGTCCAAAATTTAAGGTATCCGGAAAAGAAGGATGAGCACCTATTTTTACTTGATACTTTTTAGCTAGTTGCACAACTATACTCATTGACTCAAAATCACCGGTATGACCACCACAAGCGATATTACAAGAGGATAGATAAGGCATTAAACTCTCCTCATTACCTATACCTTCGCCTACATCGGCATTGATATCTATTTTTAATTTATAAGACATTAAAGACACTTAAAATTGTTTTTAGTCCCAAGAAAATCGTAATACTTAATATGATGTATCCCAAAACATTCTGAAATAGAGAATTTCTATACTTTCCAAGAATCATAGATTTATTCATTATCCAAATCAAAATACCAGCTATTACGGGCAATAGCAAACCATTTGCGACTTGTGCAAATTTGATAATCTCTATAGATTTAAATCCTATTGTAGAGAAAAAAACACCTAGAAACAAAATAAAAATCCATACGCCTCGAAATCGTTTTGACCTTAGACTACTTCCCCAGTTTAAACATCCAGCAGCTACATACGCTGCAGCCAAAGGTGCTGTTATAGCACTCGTTATTCCTGCACAAAACAAGCCAATTGCTAAGAAATATTTTGCAAAATCTCCAAATAATGGTTGTATACCTAATGCTAAGTCTGAGGCATTATTAATATCTTGAAACGATACTGCTGAAGCTGAAATAATAATACACATGGATACAATTCCGCCCAAAACAACAGCTATAACAGTATCTTTTCTTGCAAAAGACAAATCGGTTTCAGATTTCCATTTGGTTTTTGCTAATGATGCGTGTAAAAATATGTTATATGGGACTACTGTCGTACCAATTAGACCAATAACAGTTAGAATACTCTTTTCTGGCAATTGCGGTATAAACATACCTTGTAAAACCTCAAAAATATTTGGCTTGGTTATAACTGCTGTAATCAGGAAAGCTAAACTCATTAGTATAACCATAAAAACCAAAGCACGTTCGATAATTTTATAATTCCCAATATACAAGACCACAAAGGCAATAAGTCCAATAACAATTGGCCATATATCAATACTGCGACTAAAAATTTGAAATTCTGGCGTACCAAAAAGTGTTTTTACACCCAAAGCACCACCTGAAATATTTCCTGCTTCATAAGCTGCATTCCCAATAACAATGGCTGATAAAATAAGAATTATAACTGTATTTCTTATGACTGGGCTTTTGATTTCAGCACGAATAGTCTCAGATAATCCTCTTTGGGTTACGACTCCCAATCTTGAAGACATTTCTTGTAATATTATAGTTGCCAAGATCGATAAAGTCATCGCCCAAAGTAAAGCATAACCAAAATTAATACCAGCAATGGTGCAAAGTGTTACAGTTCCAGGTCCAATAAAGGCTGCAGCTACTAATGGTCCTGGACCTATGTTTTTAAAAATTTTTTTCAAATCTTATCGTTTTAAATCAACCCAACCAACCTTCTCTATCTAGACTTCTGTATTGAATAGCTTCGCTAATGTGAGTACCAGTTACTTCTTTGGTACCTTCTAAATCGGCAATTGTACGAGATACTTTAAGAATTCTGTCATAAGCTCTTGCAGAAAGGTTCAAACGCTCCATTGCCGATTTTAAAAGTTGAAGTGAAGCTTCGTCTAATTTACAGTATTGTCGAATCTGTTTGGTATTCATTTGAGCATTGTAGTGTACATTTTCTAATTCTGAAAATCTGTTAGTTTGAAGCTCTCTAGCCGCAGTTACTCGCTTCCTTATATCTACTGAAGATTCACCCTTTCGTTCCTCAGAAAGTTTTTCAAACGGAACAGGTGTTACTTCGATATGTATATCAATTCTATCTAGCAATGGTCCAGATATTTTACCCATATAACGTTGCATTTCAGCTGGACTTGAAGTCACAGGTGCATCTGGGTCGTTAAAATAACCACTCGGACTAGGATTCATACTTGCGACTAACATGAATAAACTCGGATACGTCACTGTAAATTTAGCTCTAGAAATGGTGACTTCCCTATCTTCTAAAGGTTGCCGCATCACTTCTAAAACTTCACGCTTAAATTCGGGTAATTCGTCTAAAAACAAAACGCCATTATGTGATAAAGATATTTCTCCCGGTTGCGGATAACTTCCGCCGCCTACAAGTGCGACATTTGATATCGTGTGATGTTGACTTCTAAATGGTCGCTGCGCCATCAATCCAGCATGTGCTTTAACACGACCGACAACCGAATGTATTTTAGTCGTTTCCAAAGCTTCGTGTAAAGTCATTGGTGGTAAAATACTCGGCAAACGTTTTGCTAGCATAGTTTTACCAGAACCTGGAGGTCCAATTAAAATAATATTATGCCCGCCAGCTGCTGCGATTTCCATACAGCGCTTTATAGATTCTTGACCTTTTACATCAGCAAAATCAAACTCTGGGAAATTTAGACTTTTATTAAATTCTGCACGAGTATCAATTATCGTTTGCTCTAATGTCTCGCCTTTATCAAAATGATTAATTACTTGCGTAATATTATCTACACCAAAGACCTTTAAGTCATTTACAATAGCAGCTTCTTCAGCATTCTGACTTGGTAAAATAAAACCCTTAAAGCCTTCTTCCTTAGCCTTTACTGCAATTGGTAAAGCGCCTTTAATAGGCTGTAAACTACCATCTAAAGACAACTCACCCATTATAAGGTATTCTTCTATATCTTCTGCTTTTATTTGATTAGATGCTGTAAGTATACCAAGAGCTAAAGTCAAATCATAAGCAGAGCCTTCTTTACGCAAATCGGCTGGCGCCATATTAATTGTAATCTTTTTACCAGGGATACGAAACCCATTATTTTGAAGTGCTGCCGCAATACGGTAATTGCTTTCTTTAATCGCATTATCAGGTAAACCAACCAAATGGTAACCAACACCCTTATCTACATTGACCTCAATAGTTATGATTGAGGCCTCGACACCAAAAACGGCACTGGCAAATACTTTTTTGAGCATAAAATTAATTTGTTTTAAAACTATGAAAGAATTATAACTAAAACAAAGTCTCTTCTAATGAGATTCTTCAATTTCGCTCAGAATGGCATACTTCTATAATTTATAATTCATTCACAAACTCCAAAGCTCTTTTCTCATTATAATAAAACTCACCTTTCTGAATAAACCCAACATGACCGCCATATTTAGGCATTTCCAAATACAGATTAGAGTTATATTTTGCTTCTTTAACGGGATAACATTCAGGTGATAAAAAGGAATCGTTAAGGGCATTAATAATTAATGAAGGTACTTTTATATTTGGTAAGAATTGTAAGCTACTTGCCTTATCATAATAGTCATAAGCATCTTTAAAACCATGCGCTTTGGAAGTATACACATGGTCAAAATCTATTAGTGTTTTTATTGACTTGTAATCATCAATAGTTATCTTATCGGGAAACTGTTCTAGTTTTGGTTTTAGCTTTTGTTTTAAGTGGTCTAAAAAACGAATAGCGTAAGCTCTATTTTTTAGACTTAACAATTCATCACAAGAGCCTTTTAAATAACATGGAGATGATATAGCTATAACAGCTTTAACTTCCTTAGGTACTTCTCGCTCCTCACCAACATATTTTAAAGTCATATTAGCACCAAGACTAATGCCTTTGATATAAATCTCAGCGTATTTATTTAATGAAATTATATGGTTGACTACAGCGTCTAAATCTTCTGTTGCTCCAGAATGGTAACTCCGATACAACAAATTAGGTGCTCCACTACAACCTCTAAAATTAACTGAACAAGCGTCAATACCGTTTTGATTAAATAGTTTAGCTGTACCGGTCAAATAAGGACGTTGGGCATGACCTTCTAATCCATGTAAAAGAATTATAACTTTATTACTTTTTGTATCGGCATAACTCCAATCAATATCCAAGAAATCTGAATCTGGTAATGTTATACGTTCTCTTATCTGATGAAAGTGTTTGACCTTCCGAGCTAAACCTGAAAATACAGTAGAAACAAAACCACTCTTTGTCCAAAAGAGTGGTTTGTAAGTGGATTCGATTATTGGCATTTATTAGTCTTCAATTTGCAGTTTCATCAGTTCGAGTGAAATTGCTTTTTAGCAATTTTGTATCAAGAACTTTTTTAAACAACTTCTCGATACAATTTACTCATTCTTCAAAAATCACTCGAAGTGACGGTGAATTATTTATTTTAAGATTGTAAACTCTATTGATGAATCGTTATAAACCTTGTGTGTTTGCGCTTTGAAGTCTTCTTCTTTAGCCTTAAAGATATTATCTACATACGTCTGTGGATTTGCATCTATATAAGGAAAAAATGTACTCTGCACTTGTACCTGTATCTTATGCCCTTTCTTAAAAGTATGAAATACATCTTGAAGTTTTAAATTAACCTCTGTTTTTTGGTTTGGTACAAAAGGCTCAGGATTAGTCATACTATTTCTAAAGCGACCTCTTAAAGTTTCACTACGCACTAACATGTGGTAATTACTTAGCTTTAAATGGTCTTGAACATCATCTGTGTTTTCTGTATCAGCAGGAAATACATCTACTAACTTTACGATCCAATCGGCAGCAGTACCTGTTGTAGATACATTAAGTTTAGATAAAATATCGCCTGCAAGTGTGACATCGTTTTCTAGCACTCCAGTTTCAAAAGTCAATACATCTGGACGACGAGACGCAAAACGCTGATCATCTGTCATAAACTTTCGTGGTGTAAATACGACTTTTATATCTTCAGAATATGGTACAGGTTTTTTTGGGTCACTAGTAAAATCTGAAGTTGCAATCATCCTGTTTGCTCTTTGAGTTAAACGTTCCCCTGGCTGCATAAACCAACTTTCCTTAATTGTGTTTTTTGGCGGCCATTGTTCGAATGATTGCCATTCTTTTTTACCAGTATCAAACATGTGCGCCTCTGCTAAACCTGTTTCTCCATTCGCTTCTCCTTTAAGGAAGTGATTAAAGAATTTTGTTTCAATATTTTTCTGAAAATAATCGGATAAACCATCCCCAAAATGAACATTTCCAATTACTTGACGTTCTCTGATTCTTGCCCAATCACCATGACTCCAAGGACCAAAAACAAGAGTGTTGTAATTATCACTATTAGTTTCTATATTTTTGTAAGTATTGTAAGGACCATACAAATCCTCAGCATCAAACTGTCCACCAACAATCATAGTCGCAGGCTTAATATCTTTTAAATGCTGAATGATTCCTCGTTTTTGCCAGAAGTCATCATAAGTCACATGCTCTTCAAGTTGGGTCATAAACACATTCTTTTCATCATAATAATCATCTAACTTACTTAATGGCATATTATCTAAAAAGAATTGGTATTGGTCTTCTGTACCTATATCTGGAAACTCATACCAAGCTTCCTTAGTTGGCGTATCCTTCATGTAACCAAATACAGAGGTTGCTCTCCAATAGCTTAATAAAAATGCCCCATTATGAATAAAATCATCAAAAAAGAAATCTCCAATACAAGCTTGTGGTGACACTGCTTTTAACGCAGGATGTGAATCTAATAATGAATATGTTGCATAAAACCCTGGATACGAAATTCCGTATGTGCCAATATTACCGTTATTATTCTCAACGTTGTTTACTAACCATTCAATCGTGTCGTAAGTATCACTAGCTTCGTCAACTTGATTACCTGTTTTATTTGGTATATAAGCACGCATATTATCATAAACACCTTCGCTATTCCAGCGTCCACGTACATCTTGGTATACCATAATATTACCTTCTTCCATTAAGTACTTATTAGGTCCAATTTTTGATTTAAATTCATTTTCGCCATAAGGTCTACAACTGTAAGGAGTGCGCATCATTAACATTGGATATGTTTTTGAGGTGTCTTTTGGACTATAAATTGTAGTGTGCAACTTAATGCCGTCACGCATTTCTATCATCACCTCTTTTTTGGTGTAATTATCTTTAGCGTAGGTATCAACTGAAGCGGTAACTTTATTTGCCTCTGTCTCGTCTTCTGTAAGATTTATATCTCTTGTGTCTTTGCAGCTAATTGCAACTATTGAAATAGCAAAAAAAAGAAATAGTTTTTTAATCATAGTGGTTGGTAAATTTAAATGAATGCCAAAGATAATAGAATAACATCACAAAAGTTTGAATGAAATGTTAAGACACTTCTAATGATGTAAATTTAAAGGTATCACCATCAAACAAACCTTTATCTCCAAGTTTTAGAGAAGGTATAACTAGTAATGCCATAAATGACAAACTCATATACGGTGCATGAAGTTTACTTCCTAAACCTTTTGCCATTTCGTCTAATTCTGAATAGGCTTTACCAATAGTTTCTGCATTTTGGTCACTCATGATTCCTGCTATTGGAAGTGGCACTACTTTTTCTGAATCATCAGACACTGCACAAATACCACCTTTGTTATCTATTAAAAGGTTAACTGCTTTACAGATGGCTTCGTCAGACACACCAACAGCTATAATATTATGTGAATCGTGACCAATCGAAGTCGCTATCGCTCCTTCTTTCAAACCAATATTCTTAATGAATGCTATTGATGATTTCGAGTTTTCATATCTATTAACAACCGTCATTTTTAGTATATCGGTTTCAGTATTTGAAATCAAATTCCCATTATCTGTAGTTGCATCTTTTATAATTTCATTGGTTACAAGTTCGCCATCTAAACATTCTATAACTCTAATTTTAGATTGGTTAGATTCATATCTAAAATCTGAAACTAATTTCTTGTCTGTATTGAAATTATTCAGAATTTCGAAGTCAATTGACACAATTTTAGATTCGCCTTTGTCAAATACTAACGCTCCATTGATGTAAGTTTGAAGTGTTTTAAAGTCGTATAAATTTTCAACAACAATACAATCTGCAGCATCACCGACTTTTAATAAACCTACATCCAATCCGTAATGTTTTACTGGGTTTACACAAGCAACTTGAAGCACTTTAAATATATCTATATCTTTTGCTATGGCACGCTCACAAAACTGATTGATATGACCTAACAATAAGTCATCTGGGTGTTTGTCATCACTACAAAACATCATGTTTTCAAAATGTTCTGGCAATAAATCTATCAAAGCTTCAAAGTTCTTTGCCGCACTACCTTCGCGAATAATAACCTTCATGCCTTTTTGAAGTTTTTCTAGAGCTTCATCATAAGTAAAACATTCATGGTCTGTTGTAATTCCTGCAGAAATATATTTATTTAAATTATCACCAGTTAATCCTGGTGCATGACCATCAATAGACTTATTATAGTATTTTGCCCATTCTATTTTTTTATGAACCTCAGCATCGTCAAAAATAACGCCCGGATAATTCATCATCTCAGCCAAATACTTGATATCTGGATTAGCCATCAACTGTTTTATGCCATCAGAATCTATGATTGCACCAGCAGACTCAAAAGGTGTTGCTGGCACACAACTAGGTGCACCAAAGTTAAATTTAAACGGTGTTTTCTTTCCGTTTTCTATCATAAATTCCACACCTTTAATGCCAAGAACATTGGCGATTTCGTGTGGGTCAGAAACTGTTGCGACTGTACCATGATTAACCGCAATTTTTGCAAATTCAGAAGGTACTAACATCGAACTTTCGATATGTATGTGCGCATCTACAAAGCCAGGTAAAATGAAGTGGTTTTCTATGCATGGCTTTTCTTCTATTGCAGAGATTAGACCATCTATAATGGTAATTTCACCTTTGAAAATTTTGCGATTATTAATATCTACTATGTTACCTTTAAGAATCAACGCACCTCTATTTTTAAAATATTGCTTGAACTATCATCTACTTTGAAGCGATTATCAGCTCGCATACCTACAACCCATATAATATCTTCATTAGATATAAGAACCCATGTATTTTCTTTTTGATTTGGTGTTTTTTTTTCGTCTTTAAGGTATTTACTGACTTTCTTTTTTCCAGTCATACCTATTGGACGAAAAATATCTTGGGTTTTCCATTTACGTAGTGTTAATGGGAATCTTAGTTTAGTTTTGTCAACAAATATTATGTCTTTTGAGCTTATTGAAATTGAATCTACTTCTTCGAATTTTAGAGTCCCAATGAGTGTATTGATAACTTCAGTTTCTTTTTCTATTATGTAAGATTCTTCGCTTTGCCCTGAATGACGAATATCTGATAAAATCAAAACATCTTTGTGCTTTGTTAGTTTATAGGTGTTTGAGGCCACATATTTACCTGTTTCAGCGTCTAGTAAACTAACAATGTCATTCCATTGTGTAAAACCATAATCTTTAAACATCTCAAATAAATAGGCTTTTGAATTATTCACTTTTATGAAGTCAGACACTTTAAATGTGATACCATTATTACCAATATCAATTATAGCACGTTTGGCAACTGCATTAAGACTCTCTTCAACAATATCTGCTGTATCACTTAAGTTTTCTAATGTGTTCTGAAAGCTACCTAACAATTGCGGATTGATTTCTTTTAGAATAGGTACTACTTCATGTCGTAGCTTATTTCTCAGATATTTCTTACTCTCGTTACTTCTATCTTCCCGCCATTTAATATTGTTTTCTTTAGCGTAAATTTCAATATCTTCTTTGGAAAATGGTAGTAATGGTCTAACTATATTGTTATTAATCATCGGGATTCCTGTTAATCCATTTAATCCGGTTCCTCGTGTGAAATTGATTAGAAAAGTTTCGAGATCATCATCTGCATGATGCGCTGTTAAAATATAATCAAACTCTAATTGATTTGCCAAATCGTTAAACCAATCGTAACGCAATTCACGGGCAGCCATTTGAATAGACAACTTATGGTTATTGGCATAAACTTCAGTATCAAAATGCTGAATGAATGTTTCTACTTCTAGTTCTGCTGCTCCAAATTTTGAAACAAAATCCTCATCTGCGTCGCTTTCATTTCCTCTTAAGTTAAAATTGCAATGTGCTAATGCAAAATTTATGTTTATTACTTTGCAAAGATGTGCTAAAACAACGCTGTCGATTCCTCCAGAAATGGCAATTAATAGTTTGCATTCTTTTAGGAAAGGCAGTTCTTGATTTATATGTTGTTTAAATAATTCTAACATGGGTTAAAGTTATAGATTTAATTCTCCAAAACCTCACGCATTGCTTTAGCCTTAATTAGGCATTCTTCGTACTCCTTAAGAGGATTGCTTTTTGCAGTAATAGCACTGCCTACAGAATACGATACGTATTTTTGAGTTTGGTTATAAAGGATACTTCTTATAATGACATTAAAATCAAAATTACCATCTGGTTTAAAATAACCAACTGAGCCAGAATATAAACCACGCTTTGTCTCTTCTAAATCTTCTATGATCTGCATAGCAGAAATTTTTGGAGCACCAGTCATACTTCCCATAGGGAAAGTTGTTCTTAATATTTTAATAGGTGAAACATCTTCTTTAACTATAGAAACCACAGTAGAAATCATTTGATGTACCTGTAAAAACGAATAGACTTTACATAATTCCTCGACCTTAACACTTCCTTTTGTTGCAGTATGGGATAGGTCATTACGTACCAAGTCTACAATCATAATATTCTCACTTCTCTCTTTTTTATCCAAGGATAAAGCTTTAGCTAATTGTCTATCCTGAACCATATCTTTTGAACGCTTTGCAGTGCCTTTTATAGGTTGTGAAATCACTTTACCATCTTCTTTTTTAAGGTAACGTTCTGGTGTTGCAGATAAAAGATATTTGTCATCATTTTTTAAGAATGTTGCAAATGGTGGTCTTGATATTCTATTTAACTTATTAAAGGTTTCTAAAGGCTGAATTTCTGTTTCTTCTGCATAATACTCTTGACAAAAATTAGCTTCATAAATATCGCCACGATGAATGTGGGCTAGCATTTCTTCAACTTTATTAAAGTATTCGTCCTTATGAATACGAAGTTTTATTTTGATAGGATTATGAGACTTCTTTACTGCGCTAGAATTGACAGCACTGGAAATATATTCTAAATCATAGCTAATCTCATCATCTACAGACCGCAAGTATTGAATTTCAACATTACTATCTTTTATTAGAAATAGTCTTTTAGGTTGAAAAAAATATAAATCTGGAAATTGTAATCCATCATAATTATCAGATTTTAAAACCTCAACATCGTTCTTTAAATCGTATGTCAAATATCCAAATAGCCAGTCTTGAGTTATGGATTGGTATTCGTTTAATTTATCAAAGGCATTAATATAATCAGTTTTAATCGATGTAAAAGCATCTACCGCCAGTACGGCATCATAAGAGCTGTATTTTTGAATATCATTATTAGAGTCTAACCATACAACATCATCGAACTGTTGCGCCCAAAACAACAACTTTTTCTTAAAGTCCTCAATGGATTTTGGTTGATAGTATTTACTTGTTCTCAATAGAAAAATAATTAGTGCAAAATACCAAAATTTAAGCATCATACGAAACCTTAAGTATCCTTAGTCTACTAATTATGAAACCCTATCTTTGTGACTTAAATTAAGATTGTGACTTTTAGAGATTTAAACTTAAACACACCTTTACATAACGCCATTGATGATTTAGGCTTTGAAACACCTACTCCAATTCAGACAGAATCGTTTAATGTTGTAGCTTCTGGTAAAGACGTTGTAGGTATTGCCCAAACCGGCACTGGTAAAACCTTTGCCTATATGCTACCTATATTAAAAAACTTAAAGTATTCTACACAGGATAATCCTAGAGTTTTAATTTTAGTACCTACAAGAGAATTGGTTGTGCAGGTTGTTAATGAGATTGAAAAACTATCTAAATATATTAACAACCGTGTGTTTGGTGTTTATGGTGGCACAAACATAAATACCCAAAAACAAGCTGTTGCTCAAGGTTTAGATATTATTGTCGCTACACCAGGTCGTTTATATGACTTGGCAGTAAGCCGTGTTTTACAGTTGAAGTCTATTCAGAAATTAGTCATTGACGAAGTTGATGTAATGTTAGATTTAGGTTTTAGACATCAGCTAATGAATATTTTTGATATTCTTCCACCCAGACGACAAAATATTATGTTTTCGGCAACTATGACAACAGATGTAGATGCGTTGATTACTGATTTTTTCATTAACCCAAGTAAGATTTCTATTGCTGTTTCTGGTACACCTCTAGAAAATATTACACAGCAACGTTATAATATCCCTAACTTTTATACCAAAGTTAATTTACTAGAAGAGATACTTCACGATAAAGAAACATTCTCAAGGGTTTTAATTTTTGTGGCTTATAAACGAATGGCAGATAGGTTGTTTGATAAACTTGAAGAACTTTATCCATCAGAAACTTGTGTAATTCATTCAAATAAAACGCAGAATTATAGGCTACGTAGTATCGAGCAATTTAGAGAAGGTACAAACCGTCTACTAGTAGCAACAGATGTTATGGCTCGTGGTTTGGACATTGATGACGTCTCTCACGTGATTAATTTTGACACGCCTGATTACCCTGAAAATTATATGCATCGCATCGGTAGAACTGGACGTGCAGAACGAAAAGGGGTTTCGATATTATTATCCACTGAAAAGGAGCAAGAATCCAGAGAACGCATTGAGGAATTAATGAAAATGAAAATAGATGTTCTTGATATCCCTGAATATGTAGAAGTTTCTAAAGAACTAATTGAAGAAGAACGTAACGTAATTAAAGAACGTTATAACCCAACTAAACGCCGTGATGAAGATGCTCCTGGGCTAGCATTTCATGAGAAAAGTGAAAAAAACCAAAAAGTAAATCTTGGAGGTTCATATCGAAGAGAAATTGCTAAAAAGTATAAAAAACCTAAAACACGGGGTGATAAAAACTACAACAGACGTAAAAAGAAATAAATTTAATTTTTTTAAAAATGATTAAGACTATAAAGCAATTCTCGATACTACTATTAATATTACCACACTTTGTATTTTCTAATAATGAATGGGGAAAAACTGGTCATAGAACTGTTGGTAAGATTGCAGAAAAACATCTTACTAATAAAACAAAGCGCCATTTAAAAAAATTACTTGATGGAGGTTCTTTGGCTCTATATTCTACATATGCAGATGAAATCAAATCTGATAAACGCTACAATGAGTTTTACACTTGGCACTATATTAATATGCCCTTTAAAGACACTTACCAAAGCTCAAATAAAAATTCTGAAGGAGACCTAGTTACAGGAATTAATTATTGTATAAAAATTATACAAGATGATACCTCTAGCACTAACGACAAAAAATTTTATTTAAAACTATTAATTCACTTTATTGGGGATTTACATCAGCCGATGCATATTGGACTGGCAGAAGACCGAGGCGGTAATGATTTTAGAGTAAGTTGGTTTGGAAATCAGACAAATCTACATAGTGTTTGGGATACAAAAATGATTGATAATTATAATATGAGTTATTCAGAATTAGCTTCAAATTCTAAAGAAATCTCCAAAAAACAAATAAAATTTATACAATCAGGTAGTGTTGTTGATTGGGTTAATGAAACTCACGAAATCACAAAAAACATTTACAAATCCGTATCACAAGGTGAGGATTTGAAGTATAAATACTCATACGAACACATGGGACTAGTTAGAACTCAACTTCAAAAAGCTGGATTAAGACTTGCTAGTTTATTAAATAATATCTTGTGTTAGATCCATAGCTCATCTTGACCATTAGCATAACCATAGCATTTGTTATACACCATGTCAGCAAATCTATCGTACAAAATTTCAAATAAAAGCGTATCGTTAGTCTTAACTATGGCTTCAACCAACGCTTCATCAGATAATTTATGGACAGACGCTTATAGTGTCATTCCTTTAGGTTAGAGATTTATTACTGTTTATAAATTTAAGACACAAGTAAATTTACTAAGTCACAAAATAATTTAACGATTATTCAAATCCTCTTCAATATCACTTAAATGATTATTTAATGCTTTTGCGGAAATCTGTATTTCCCAAATTAAAAAGGCAAGTGACAGCAAAAGAAGTAACAATCCTAATCCAAAAACATAAACAGCTATCGTGTGGTAGTCTATGTATATTAAAAACATGGTCAATACACAAAGTAGTAGGCTAGTAATACCACAAATCTGCATATATCGTGTTAAATCTAAACGTAATTTTAAATTTTTGATTTGCCGGATAAGCGATTCTTCTTTTCGCTCCAAATATTTATCCCTTAAATTTCTGATTACAGACGCATAAGCTAGAAACCTATTGGTATAGGCTAGCATGATTAAAGATATTGCAGAAAATAAAAGTGCGGGTGTAGTAAGCGTAAGTTGTTCCAAAATGTATTTTTTTCAAAGTTAACTATAAAGCTTGGGGCATAAAAAAAGCGAACTTAAAAAGTTCGCTTTTTTATATAATCAAATTATAGAAAGGATTTATAAATCTTACAAATACTCAAAAAATTTTATAATTAGATTTTTTATATATGTAGTGCTCTATCATCAGTCGCAGCTAATGCAGCTTCTTTAATAGCTTCAGCAAATGTTGGGTGTGCATGAGAGTATCGTGAGATATCTTCGGCAGATGCCCTAAATTCCATAGCAGTTACAGCTTCTGCAATTAAATCTGCACAACGAGCGCCAATCATATGTACACCTAAAACTTCATCTGTCATTTTATCTGCAAGGATTTTTACAAAACCATCGATATCTCCTGATGCTCTTGCTCTACCTAAAGCTCTAAACGGAAATTGACCTACTTTATATTCTATATTTTCAGCTTTTAATTCTTCCTCTGTTTTACCAACTGCAGCAACTTCCGGCCATGTATAAACTACACCAGGAATTAAGTTATAATCGATATGAGGTTTTTGACCTGCTAAAATTTCTGCTACAAAAACACCTTCTTCTTCGGCTTTGTGAGCTAACATTGCGCCTTTAATAACATCACCAATAGCATATATATTTGAAGCAGATGTTTGTAAATGTTCATTAACTTCAACTTGTCCTCTATCATTAATTTTTACACCTGCAGCTTCAGCATTAAGTCCGTCTGTATATGGACGACGCCCAACAGATACCAAGCAGTAATCACCTTTAAACTCAACAACTTCACCTTTTTTGTTTTCAGCTTTAACGATAACCTCATCACCTTTACGTTCTACAGATTGTACTTTGTGAGATATCTGCATTTTACACTTAGCTTTCTTAAAGACTTTGTTTAGCTCTTTAGATAAACCAGCATCCATAGTTGGTAAAATACGGTCTTGGTATTCAATTACTGTAACTTGAGCACCTAATCTGTAATAGACTTGACCAAGTTCTAAACCAATAACACCACCACCAATAACAATCATTTGTTTTGGTATTTCTTTAAGCTTTAAAGCTTCTGTTGAAGTGATAATACGTTCTTTATCTAACTCTATGAATGGTAAGTTACTTGGCTTACTACCTGTAGCAATGATTATATTTTTTGCTTCGATAGTTTCGGTTGATTCGTCATTTTTGGTAATATTTACATGTGTTGCATCTTTAAAAGACCCTAAACCTTCATATACTTCAATATTATTTTTCTTCATCAAGAAATCAATCCCGCCGGTAGTTTGATCAACAACAGCTTGCTTACGACCAATCATTTTTTCTAGATTAACTTTTATATCTCCTGGGATTTCAATTCCGTGGTCAGCGAAATGCTTAGTAGCTTCCTCGTAATGATGCGAAGAACTTAAAAGTGCTTTACTCGGAATACAACCTACATTTAGACATGTACCTCCAAGTGTTGAATATTTTTCAATTATTGCGGTTTTCATACCCAATTGAGAACAGCGTATTGCTGCAACATATCCTCCAGGACCCGAACCTATAACTACGACATCGTATGAATTCATAAGAAGTTTTTTATCTGATTAAAAACGAGTACAAAAATACAACTTACAATAACCATTTACGAATAGCAGTCAACGTTTTTTAAACCTAAATAAAATCTTTAGATATAGATATTTATAGAAATGAAAAATGCCACGAACAACATTTAAACTGTTCAGGCATTTTTACCCCCATTTGTTATATAGTATAACAATGTAAAAGTCTTCAATAAAATATACTTTTACAATACTCAATTTGAGTAAATGTATATCTAAATGAGATTCTTACTTATTTTGAGCATACCAACCAACTCTCCAGTTGAAGATATATTTAGTTTTTTGAGAATATTTCTTCGGTGCGTATCTACCGTATGAGAACTAATATTTAAACGAGCTGATATTTCTTTACTAGACAAGTTTTGAACTAGTAATCTAATTACATCGCGTTCTCTGTGACTAATTCCAGCAGATAGCAGCTTTTGAGAATAAGTATTAAAGAAAACCGTTTCATACTCATTATTTACATTCAGCAATTTAGCAGATGCAGATATATCCATTACTATATCCTGATGTAAAACAGTATAATGAGCAAGCCCAATTATGGGTTTTCCAGTATTGTCAAAAGCCAAAGGTGTTGTATTCTTTACAATATTTACATATGTATTATCCACATTTTAAATCTATAATTCCAAGTATAATTAGCTTTGTCTCTATCAAAATCATTTATTTTTTCTAAGGTAAAGACCATTAATTCATTCAGTGCTTTTAACCATTTCTCCAAGTCCTCAGGATGAATTCTACTCCAAAAATAACGCATTCCTTCTGTTTTTAACAAAGTAGCATCTAAACCTGTACATGACTTAAAATTTTTACTTACCTATTCAAAAGTAAGATCTTGGGCGTTTTTAACACAAAAAAATGTCGAACTGTAAGGTAAATAAAAGTCAAGTTCAATAATTTTATTAATATATGTCTCTAGAGAGGACTTGATGTAAGACTTAAAATAGACTTATAAACATCTTTAATCTGATTGTAGTTCTTTTAATTAAATTATTTAGAATATCTAAGGTAACTAATTAAGAGCTTTTAAAATAGTTCTTTTAATTTCAAGGCACATTCTATTAATAAAGAATTGTTTTAAGAAAACAAAACCATTGAAATTTATGAAATCTCGAAAAAGAAATCTCTTTAATAAACACAGAAATAAGTATAACATAAAGTATGGCAAAAGCTCCTAAAGTGAGTTTAATTTACATTGGGAACTCTAACACCAAAGAAACAGAAAAGCTTAAATAATAGAAATAATTCTAGTGCTCTATAATTTAAAGACTTAAATATCATAATACAATTGCAGTACTGTGTTTGACTTCGTTAATCATAAACATACTATGTGTGCTACCGATATGCTTAATATTGGTGAGTTTTTTAACCATAAACTCTCTAAATTCTTCCATATCTTCAACAATAACTTTAAGTAAATAATCGTAATCACCACTAATATGATAACACTCTAATACCTCCTGCAATTTAGTAACATCTCTCTCAAATTGAACAACATACTCTTGTGTATGCTGTGTGAGTTTTACATGGCAAAACGCTATAAAGTTTTTATCAACGCGCTCTTTGTTTATAAGAGCCACATAATTATTTATAAATCCTTGATACTCCAATTTTTTTATTCTCTCATAAACAGCAGTTACAGATAACCCTAAAACATTTGATAAAGCCTTTGTAGTTTGTTTACAATCGTTTTGTAGTAATTGTAATAAGTGTTTATCTGTTTGATCTAATACCATAAGTGTAAATTTTTCGTAATTACTTGATGTTTTTAAAGTAAAATTAGAAAATTTATCTATATAAATTAAAAAATACTGAAAATTATACTAAAACAAAGACTTGCTATTGTTTTTTATTCTCAATATCATGAGTTTTGAATATATTTTAAATATATCATCATGGCTTTTAAACCAGCAAACAACATTCAAGATTTACAATATTTCGGAGAATTTGGAGGTGTTAACCCTTCAATTTCAGATTCATCGACTTACACCTTTCTATCTGCCAAAACAATGTTTGATACATTTGAAGGTAATGCAGATGGTTGTTATCTATACTCTCGACATTCTACACCTTCAAATTTATATCTTGGTGAAGCTTTAGCAGCTATGGAAGGAACAGAAACAGCAACAGTAACTGCTTCGGGTATGGGTGCTATTACACCAGTTTTAATGCAATTATGCGGACAAGGAGAACATATTGTAAGTAGCAGAACAATTTATGGAGGTACATATGCTTTTTTAAAGAATTTTTCACCACGAATGGGTATTGATACATCATTTGTAGATATTACAAAATTAGATATAGTAGAGGCTTCAATTACTACAAAAACCAAAGTCTTGTATTGCGAATCGGTTAGCAATCCTTTATTAGAAGTAGCTGACATTAAAGGTTTGGCTAAGCTTGCTAAAAAATATAATTTAAAATTAGTTGTTGATAATACGTTTTCTCCGTTATCTGTTTCACCTGCAGATTTAGGTGCAGATATTGTTATACATAGTCTGACCAAATTCATCAATGGCTCTAGCGATACTGTTGGTGGTGTTATTTGTGGTACACAAGAATTTATTGA
>ERZ1046568.395-NODE-395-length-36980-cov-147.030115_pt1 | contig 36980 bp, 37 predicted proteins | sample MGYA00383092_ERZ1046568 | MGnify/ENA primary metagenome ERZ1046568 (study PRJEB29581, sample SAMEA5548362) | metagenome | biome: marine; feature: coastal; material: water | depth 1 m | study: Short-term variability in the microbial, nano- and picoplankton... | reverse complement strand
ATTCAATTGATATTTATGTATTATTTGAAATATCTAAACTCCATCCTAGCTTTTCCCTGCATGCTTCAAAAAAATCATTTTTCTTTGGATGAACTAATTTAAGTGTATTACCCATCTTTGATATTGTGATATTTTCTAAAAAAGGCACTTTAGTATCATCTTGGCCATCTGCACAAATTTTTGCTGATTCTAGTGGCCCTCTAAGGATTTCAATAGAAACATTTTCAGCTGAAGATATTACAAATGGTCTAGAAGAAATACTTTGAGGAAGCATTGGTAATATTGTCCAAACATCCAAACTTGGATGAATGATAGGGCCCCCTGCAGATAAGGCATATGCAGTTGATCCAGTTGGAGTAGCAATTATTAGACCATCTGACCTTTGCTCATAAACAACTTTATCATTTACGCTTAATCTGTATCTCATAAGTTGAGCGTATGCTCCTGAGTGAATGACTATTTCGTTTAAACCATATACAGTCTGATTTGAAAAACTTGCGCTTACTAAATTTCTATCTTCGATTACATAATCGCCTGAGAGAATTTCTTTTATTGAGTTTTTAAAATTATTAACCTTAACATCAGTTAAAAAACCAACATTGCCCATATTGACTCCAAGAATGGGAATATTAAATTCTAAAAATTTTCTTGCAGAGCCAAGCAAGGTTCCGTCACCACCAAAAACTATTAATAAATCAATTTTTTCAACAAACTCTTTGTCTGAGAGTTGCGTAAGTTTAGAGTGGCTATAATCAGATGATATTTCTATAAATATATCCTTTGAATAACTACATAGATCGTTAATTAAAGGATCAAGAGCATGGCTATCTATGCCCTCATAAGCTTTTTCTTTAACGTAAATTCCAATCTTTTTAAACATTGAGTGATTATACTCTGCAAAAAAACCCAATGTATGTTTTTTTTAAAGGATGAAAAAATACTTTTTCTCCTTATAATGAGATTCAAAAGTTTTTAATATGGGAAAGTAATATGACTCAAATAGATAAATTTAGAGAAGAAACAAAGCAGTGGTTGGATGATAATTGCCCATCCTCAATGAGAGCTGGTGCAGATCCTGAAATACCCCTAGACGAAGTTTGGGGAGGACGAAAAGCTGTATATAAAAATCCTGAATCAAAAATTTGGCTAGATAGAATGGGTGACAAAGGATGGACTATGCCAACAGTACCATCTGAGTATGGCGGTGGCGGGCTTTCTAAAGAAGAGGTAAAAGTTCTTAATGAGGAAATGTTTGCTATAGGTGCAAAGACTCCATTGCTAAGTTTTGGTATATGGATGTTAGCACCAGTTTTATTAGAATATGGATCTGAGGAACAGAAGAAAGAACATCTTCCAAAAATTATTAAGGGTGAAATAAGGTGGTGCCAAGGATATTCGGAGCCTGGATCAGGATCTGATTTAGCAAGTTTAGCTACAAAAGCGGAAGATATTGGTGAACATTTTATGGTTAATGGTCAAAAAGTATGGACTTCTTATGCAGATAAAGCAGATTGGATTTTTGCTTTGGTGAGAACTGGTCCAAAAGAACCAAAGCATGATGGAATTAGTTTTTTGTTAATTGATATGGAAACAAATGGCGTTTCAACCAAACCAATTACTTTAATATCAGGCAAGTCACCATTTTGTGAAACATTTTTTGATGATGTAAAGGTACCAAAATCAAATTTAATAGGTCAATTAAATGCTGGTTGGGCTATAGCTAAAGCACTGCTTCAGCATGAAAGAGCATTTATTTCAAACTTTGGGCTTGCAGCAGCAGTAGGAAGCAAGAAAGATTTAGTGTCTATCGCTAAAAAGCATATCGGGGAAGAAAACGGAAAAATTAGTAATGGATTTTATAGATCTGAAATCGCTTCTCATAAAATTAAAGAGCATGCATTTGGACTTACTCTGCAAAGAGCAGGAGATGAAGGTGGTAAAGCTAGTGCTACTGCATCTATGTTTAAATTGTATGGAACAGAGCATAACAAAAAACGCCACGAGTTAATGATAGCGGCAATGGGAACTGATGGAGTTGCATGGGACGGTGATGAGTTTGATGATTCTGATAAGAACCTTACAAGATCATGGCTCAGAACAAAGGGCAATTCTTTAGAAGGTGGAACTTCTGAGGTGCAATTAAATGTTATATCTAAAAGAGTATTAGGTCTTCCGAGTTAAAAACAATATATATACTGGTAATCGTAAATGAAATTAATACTAAATGAAGAACAGCAATTCCTAAAAGATACAGCAAAAAACTTTGCAGAGGAGAGGACTCCAGTAAATCACTTTAGATCTCTAAGAGATAATAAAGATAGTTTGTTATGGGATAAGGACACTTGGAAAGAAATGGTGAATCTAGGGTGGGCTGGTATTCTTATTCCTGAAGAATATGGTGGTTCAAATTTTGGTTTGGCTGGGATAAGCGTAATACTTCAAGAGTGTGGCAAGACTCTAACACCCTCACCCCTTTTTGCGACTGGCGTTCTTGGGGCATATGCTATCTCTGAGTATGGAACTGAAGATCAAAAGAAGAAATATCTACCTCAAATTGCAAATGGAGAAATTACTACAGCAGTTGCTATTGATGAAAGCAGCCATCACGATCCATTAAAAACAAATATGCCAGCTGATTCAAAAAATGGCAGCTATATTTTAAATGGTAAAAAAGTATTTGTTGTCGATGGCGCAAGTGCTGACCTTCTCATAGTAGTAGCGAGAACATCTGGAGAAATTGGAGATAGCACTGGACTGACATTATTTCTTGTCGAAAATAATCAACCAGGTATTGATGTAATTAAATTAGATATGGCTGATTCAAGAAACTATGCAAATATTTCTTTCTCAGATTTAAGTGTACAAAAAGAAAATATTCTTGGAGATGCTGAAGCTGGTGGCGAGGCGATTGAAAATATCCTTGATATCGGAAGAATAGCTATTTCAGCAGAGATGCTTGGCAATACTGAAGCTGCGTTTGAATCAACAATTAACTACCTTAAAGAAAGAAAACAATTTGGTGTATTAATTGGGACCTTCCAGGCACTGCAACATAGAGCAGCTGAAATGTTTTGTGAAATAGAACTTACAAAATCTTCGATTATGGCTGCAATGCAAGGTGCTGATGATAATTCTAATGAACTTCAAAGACTAGCCAGTTTGGCTAAAACCATGGCTGGGGAAACTCTTCACCTTGTTTCTAATGAAGCTATACAAATGCATGGTGGCATTGGGGTAACGGATGAATATGACCTTGGTTTTTATCTAAAAAGAGCTAGAGTTGTGGAGCAAATCTTTGGATGTTCAAAGTTTCATACCGAGAGGTATGCAAATATAAGCGGTTTCTAGAATAGCCTTTATGCATTCATTAAAAACTAATTTTGTTGGAGTAATAACTTGTATATTAATACTAGTGGAACTAATTATTGGGTTTGGAACTTTATTTTTAGTTAACATCCCAAGAGCTTTTTTTCCTACAAAATCCTTTAAAAAATATATTAGTAAAATCTCAAATAAAATAGGTGATTTAACTGTATATGGATTAAAAATAATTCTGCTTTTAATGCATGGCGATACTATAAAAGTCTTTGATGAGAATAAGTTTGACAGAAATACATGGTACATGGCTATGTCCAACCACCAATCATGGGCGGATATATTTGTGCTATTAGTTGCAGCTCATAAAAGAATACCGCTTCTTAAATTTTTTATGAAAAAAGAATTGAGATGGATACCATTTATTTATTTAGCAAATAAAACTCTTAATATGCCTTTCGTCAATAGGCATTCAAAAAAAGAAATAGAATCAAACCCAAGTCTTAGGCTTAAAGATTATCAAAATACTCTTGAGGCATGTAAAAGATTTATGAGATCGCCCTCAACAATATTCAGTTATGCAGAGGGTACTAGGAATGATCCAATGAAACATAAAAGTCAAAATTCACCATACAACAACCTTCTCATCCCAAGAGTTGGGGGAATGGCTACTGCTTTATCTGCAATGCCAGAAATAGAGACCTTAGTAGATTACTCAGTAGTATATAAATCTGATAAAAGAGATGCATGGTCTTTTTTAAAAGGAGAAATGAGAGACGTTAAAATCCTTGTAAAAGAACATAAAATTCCTAAACATTTAAAAAATAAAGATTATTCAGAAGATAAGGTCTACAGGGATGACTTTAAGACATGGATTGAAGAAATTTGGGTTGAGAAAGATAAAAATATGGATAATTTAAAGTTTTAACTCTTTCTTCGATATAACCCAGCCATTAGAATCTATATAAATCCATGATCCTGGATTTATTTCAGTATCTCCAAATTTAAATGCGATATTTGATTTTCCAATTCCTACACTTTTATTTGTTTTTTTTGGATAAGAGTTTTTTGCACAGACACCGATATTGATATTTTTAATAATTTCAATATCTCTTATGTATCCATTTACAAATATGCCATTCCAGTCATTTTCATATGCTGTTTGTGCAATTTGATCGCCAACCATAGAACATAAATCCTTGCCTGTATGATTTATAACTAGAACTTTGTTTGATCCATCCTCTTGAACAATTTCTTTTACAACACTGTTGCTATGCTCACATTCTGCTGTAACTATTTCTCCATAAAATTTTTCTAGCCCACCATAAGACTTTAAAAAAACATTACCAATAGAAATATTACTTTCGTATGCATCGCATATGTCAGGTACTGTGAATTGCTTAAATTTTCGATTCATAGTTGTTTTAGTATAAAAACCATAATCTATTATAGAATATATTTAACGGTAAAAAATTTTAAGAATATGAAATCACCTATCTGTGAAATGTTTGATATTGAGTTTCCTCTTGTAGCTTTTAGTCATTGCAGAGATGTTGTTGTCGCAGTATCTAAGGCTGGAGGTATGGGAGTTTTGGGGGCAGTTGGACATTCTCCTGAAAAATTAGAAATTGATCTTAAGTGGATTGATGACAATATAAATGGCATGCCCTATGGCGTGGATGTACTTGTACCCAATGCCTACAAAGGAAAAGGAGAAGGTAATTCATTAAATGACCTCAGAGAAATGATACCTCAAGAATATAGAGATTTTAGAGCTGATGTTCTCCAAGAGTATGATGTAAGTGCTGATCATTTGAGGAACAGCGAAGGCTCTGCTAAAACTGAAAAAAATTCTAATGCGATCTTAGGAAAAGGTTTTGAAATTGCGCAGGAAGTACTTGATGTCGCTTTTTCACACCCTATTAAGTTGGTTGCAAATGCTCTTGGGGTTCCACCTGACTGGATGCTTAAAATGGGTAAAGATAATGGGGTTGCAGTTGCAGCGCTTGTTGGGGCAAAAGAGCATGCAATAAAACAGGTAGAAGCAGGTGTTGATTTAGTTGTTGTATCAGGAACCGAAGGCGGTGGTCATTGTGGAAGTGTTTCGACAATGGTTTTGGTTCCAGAGGTTAGGAGAGCTTTGAAAGCGTATGGGAATATACCAATACTTGCTGCTGGCGGGATTGCGACAGGAGAGCAAATGGCAGGAATAATGACCATGGGAGCTGATGGTGTCTGGTGTGCATCGGTTTTTTTACCAACAAATGAAGCAGAAACATCAGAAAACATAAAAGAAAAAATGGTAGCAGCCTCCTCAAGCGAAACTGTTAGATCTAAAAGTAGAACCGGTAAACACTCAAGACAACTTAAATCACCATGGACAGATGCTTGGGAATCTAAAGACGCACCAGAACCTCTTCCAATGCCACTTCAGACAATGGTAAGTGAGCCAGCTTTAAGGGTTGTAAGAGATCAAGCAGAAATTGGCCACGAGGGTGCTAAAAAACTTGAGACATATTGGGTTGGGCAAGGGATTGGTCTGGTAAATGAGAGTATAAGCGCAGGACAAACGGTTCAAAAATACAAAGAGGAGTTTATAGAAGCCTATGAAAATATGAATGCTTTATTTGAAGAATAAAACTAAATATTTTGATCCGCCCTCTTCACGAATTCTAAAACAGTTGCATTAATACAATATCTTGGTAATCCGTTAGGCCCATCATCAAAGACATGACCTAAATGAATATCAGAGGATGCTGACCTTATTTCAGTCCTCCTCATTCCGAAGCTATTATCAGGAATTTCATAAACTGAATCTTTTATAGGTCTTGTAAAAGACAGCCAACCAGACCTTGAAACAAATCTATCCTTTGTATCAAATAAAGGCACCCCGCTCAATTTATCTATAAAAACACCATCAGGTGTATCTTTAAAAATTTGATATTCTTTGCAGAATCTAGAGTCTGTTCCTTCATTAAATGCGACATCAAATGCCTCAGATCTTCCAAGCTTGAAAGCTCCAAATGCTTTATAGAAATCCTTAGAATCCATATAACCCTGATAACCGAAAACCTCTTTACCGTCTTCTAAAAAAATAATGGTCGGTGTTGCCCAGGTAGGTGTTTCTATAATTAATGCATTCAATTCTTTAGCTGTTCTTTTAGAAAGTGGAATCGTTCCTGAGTAACCATTGATAACATCATTATCAAATTTCTCACAGTAAGGGCAATACCCCTCAGAATCAATTACTAAAATATGTTTTCCTTCTAATAAGACTGAATTGTCAATTACGTTTATCGGTAATTTTTCTTCGTTAAACACAACTCCAGTAGAATGGTCTGGGCAGTAACCATTTGGATTCTTTTTTATGTAATCTTGGTGATACTCTTCTGCATCATAAAATTCATCAAGCAACTTAATAGATGTTTGAATTTCACCATAACCAGCTTTTGTTAGTAAAGCTTGATAGTCTTTCAAAACTCTTTCTATTGTTTCTTTTTGGGAGTCATTATTATATAAAATAACAGATCTGTATTGAGTGCCTATGTCATTACCTTGTCGATTCAGCTGAGTTGGATCATGTGATTCAAAATAGTGTTGTAGTATTTTTTCAAAAGAAATTTCACTTTTATTAAAAGTTACCTTTACAACTTCAGCAAAATTATTTTTATTAAATTTGTTTTGTAGCTTGGTAATCGACCTGTAATTCGGCTTAACTCCATACCCATCAGAGTAACCTGAAACTGCATTCTCAACTCCTTTAATGGACTCATATCCTTTTTCAGCACCCCAAAAACATCCTGAACCTAAAACAATACTTTCAAGATGTGAGGTAAGAATACTCTCTTCACTATTTAAAAAAAGTGAGAAAGAAATAAGCGGTATTAAAAAATAATTACTAATTTTCTTCATATTTATAACTCCTACTTTTTATAAATGATGGTCTATCAAAAAGTTGGTCTGTCCATCTTTTAATATTTGGTTTGTATGCCTGTTCTATTCCTAACGATCCTGCAAGATTGATAGCATAACTGACGCATATATCAGCAATAGTAAATCTATCACAGCATAAATATTCTTTATGCTCTAGCTCTCTTTCTAATAGCTTCAATCTAGATACAAACCATCTGCTATAGCCTTCAACTGCTGCATCAGCAACACCTGGTTCTTGAAACTTATATCTTAAAACTACTGTTTGAGGAAATGTTAATGTGGCATCAGAGTGGTATAGCCAATTTAAATAAGATGGGTAATCTTTCTCATCTGGCATAACTCTTAAATCTGTTGGTCCATATTTTTCAACTAAATATTGTGTCATGGCAACAGATTCGGTCATTTCGATATCTCCATCAATTAAATAAGGAATGGTTCCAAGTATATTTATGTCGAGATATTCCTTCATAAAGACCCTAGGAGGAAATGGCATCATAATTAATTCATAATCAATGCCCATCTCTTCTGCTGTCCATATAGGACGCATAGCTCTTGAATTTTCAGTGCCATATATTTTAATCATTTAGAGGTCCTTCATTTAATTTACTAATTATAATACTATTTTATATTGGTAATATTAGTGCTTATATATTACCATTAATTGGAGTTAATAATTGATACCTTATGAAAACTGAAAATATTGCACCCACTATTAAGACCAATTTAGACACTAAATCTGAAAAATATCTTAAAAATAAAAAAATGATGCATGAAAAATTAGATTTTCTTGATAATTTGCTTGATCTAGCAGAGCTTGGTGGCGGAATACATCATCACGAAAGACTAGCAAAAAGAGGAAAAATGCCAGTTAGGGAAAGAGTTATGAATGTCATCGACCCTGATAGCCCGTTTCTTGAAATTCAGCCTTATGCTGGATATGGAACCAAAGAATATAACGTTGGTGGTGGTTGTGTATCAGGTATAGGGATAATTGCTGGAGTTGAATGTGTTATTTTTGCAAATGATCCTACCGTTAAAGCTGGAGCAATGACTGTCTATGTAGGAGAAAAATGGAAAAGAGCTATTGAAATATCAAGAGATAATAAAATTCCATTTATTAGCTTCGTTGAATCGGCTGGAGGAGATCTCAGTGTATCGGGCATAAATCAAGGTGACACACCGCCTATTGCTCCTTCAATACAGACAACGCATTTTGCAGCAACGGGAAGATTTTTTTATGAAATGACAGAATTATCAAAAATGAAAATACCGGTAATCTCAGTTGTATTTGGATCATCTACTGCTGGCGGCGCCTATCAACCAGGTATGTCAGATTATAATATTTTTATTAAAGATCAATCCAAAGCGTTCTTAGCAGGTCCCCCTCTTGTGAAGATGGCTACCGGAGAAGAATCAGATGATGAAACTTTAGGTGGAGCAAAGATGCATTCTGAAAAATCGGGATTGTCTGATTATCTTGCTGAAGATGAAATGGATGCTCTAAGAATCTGTAGAGAAGTTGTTTCTCATCTAAGTTGGAATAAGAAAGGTTTAGAACCTCAAAAATTTAGCTCAGATCCTGTTTATGATGAAGATGAACTGCTTGGAATTATTAGTGAAGACTTAAAATCAGCTGTTGACATCAAAGAAGTTATAGCTAGATTTTCGGATGCATCAAAATTTGAAGAATTTAAGCCGTTATATGGACCCACAATGGTCTGTGGATGGGCATCAGTTCACGGTTATCAAATAGGCATACTTGGTAATAATGGTCCAATTTATCCCGAATCAGCTGAAAAGGCAGCTACTTTTATACAGCTTTGTAATAAAAGAAATATACCTTTAATTTTTCTCCACAATGTTACTGGTTTTCTAGTAGGTAAGGATTTTGAAAGCCAAGGAATAATTAAAAAAGGATCGCAGTTAATAAATGCTGTATCGAATTCTATGGTGCCGCATATAACAATTGTAGTAGGAGCTTCTTATGGAGCTGGAACATATGCAATGTCAGGAAAAGCATTTAATAATAGATTTACATTTCTTTGGCCGACCGCAAAAATTGCTGTAATGGGCCCAGAACAAATGGCAGGTGTAATGTCAATTGTTAGAAAAGCTAAATCTTTAAGAGACGGTCAAAAGTTTGATGAGAAAGCTGATGAAAATCTAAAAATAATGGTAACTGACTATCTTGAAAAGTTATCTCTTGGGCTGGTTGCAAGTAGTATGGTGACAGACGATGGGATTATTGATCCAAGAGACACTAGAGACATTATTGGATTTTGCTTATCAATTGTAAGCAATGAGACTATTAAAGGTGCTGATGAATATGGAGTATTTAGACTATGAGTTTTAATTCATTATTAATTGCCAATCGAGGCGAAATTGCATGCAGGATTATAAGAAGTGCTCATGAAATGGGAATAAAGTGTATTGCGGTATATGTTGATGCGGATATGGATGCCCCTTTTGTAAAGGAGGCTGATGAGTCTATTCGTCTACCAGATGGAGGATATTTAGATGTGGGTTTGGTGATGGAGGCTGCAAAGAAATCTGGAGCTCAAGCCATTCATCCTGGATATGGCTTTTTATCTGAAAATGCTACATTTGCTAGAAAAGTTATTAAAGAGGGTTTGATTTGGGTTGGTCCTTCAGCCCATGTAATCTCTGTTATGGGAGATAAATTAAAAGCAAAAGAATTAGCTATTAAAGCTAAGGTTCCTACCCTGCCAATGACTTCAGATCCAAAAGAAGCAAAAAATGTTGGCTACCCTCTTCTTATTAAAGCAGCGGCTGGTGGTGGTGGAAAAGGAATGAGAATTGTAGTTGATAAAAAAGATCTCAAAGAATCAATTGCAAGTGCGCAAAGGGAAGCTAAATCGGGCTTTGGTGATGAAAGAGTTTTTATAGAAAGATATGTTGAAAAATCTAGACATATTGAAATTCAAATTTTAGGAGATGTTCATGGAAATGTTGTTCATCTTGGTGAGAGAGAATGCTCTATACAAAGAAGACATCAAAAAATTATAGAAGAATCGCCATCTCCAAGAATAAATCATCAAGTAAGAGCTGCTATGGGAGATGCTGCTGTAAAGCTTGCTAAAAAGATTAAATATCAATCTGCTGGAACTGTAGAGTTTCTATTTGATGATAAAACAGAAGAGTTCTGGTTTTTGGAAGTTAATACAAGACTGCAAGTTGAACATCCAGTAACCGAAGAAGTTACTGGAATAGATTTGGTATGTGAACAACTGCGAATAGCTAGAGGTGAGTACCTAGGTTATGAACAAGATGATATCGAATTTAGTGGCTCTGCCATAGAAGCAAGACTATATGCAGAAGATCCAAGTAATAATTTTCTTCCAGAAATAGGTACTCTCATAGCTTTCGAAGATGGTTATGATGCAGATGCAAGATGGGACTCAGGGGTAGCTAGTGGTTCGGTTGTGGGAACAGATTTTGATCCAATGCTTGCTAAGGTTATTTCATATGCACCAACTCGAACAGACGCTGCCGGGAAGCTTGCTAGAGCTCTTGAGTCAGCTCATATTGGTGGAGTTAAAACAAATAGAGATTTCTTAATTGCTTGTCTGCGATCAAATGAATACTTGAGTGGTGATACCACCACTGATTTCATTGATCGGGTAAATCTTCCAAGAACTTTAGACCTATCATCAGATGAAATTGAACATGTAATATCATTGGCAGCGTTATGGGTTCAAAAAACCAATAAAGAGAATTCAAGTGTCTTGAGATTTATGCCGAGTGGCTGGACTAACGGAAGACTGCCTAAGCAAAATATAACCCTTATGCTTAGTAATGAAACTCATAAAGTTGAATATACCTATGTAAAGAAACAGGGTTTTGTTTTTAATTCAAATAAGGTTGCAAAAATTCATGACCAGAATGAGTTTGGATTAGATGTCGAATTCGATGGCAAAAGACATTTTTCTAGAATAACAATGTCAGAGGATCAAGTGCTTGTTCATATGCCATATGGTGATGTGATGGTAAAAGTCATGCCAAGATTTGTAATGCCTGGACTCGAAACCCAAGCAGGAGGTCTTGTTGCACCTATGCCTGGAAAAGTTATTGATCTTAAAGTAAAGAAAGGCAGCAAAGTTAAAGCAGGAGACACCTTAATAATTCTTGAGGCTATGAAGATGGAACATTCTATAAAAGCCTCTGAAAATGGAACAGTCTCTGATTTATTGGTATCTGCAAATGATCAAGTGGAAAATGGAGCTCTTCTTATGGTAGTTGATCCAAAATAATGCATTACTCAAATCAAGTAAAAAATATAGAAAGGAGTTCTTTAAAAGTTCTTACCAGCAGGCATCATGAAATAATAAACTTACTTGAACAGATGCTTGAAAAGGGTATACCAGATCTAACTATGTCTGAGTTAGCTTCAAAATTAAAAATTTCTTTAAGAACTTTATATGAAATTGCTCCAAGCAAAGATGCACTAATCACAATGACTGTTGATAATATTTTAAGAAAACTTGGAAAAGATGCATTAGATGAAATTGCTAGTATCCAATCTCCTTTTAAGAAATTACAAAAGTATTTAAGTGCGGTCAATCAAGCCGTAGGACCAAAATTTGATAAATTTATAAGAGGTCTAAGCAATATAAATGGGTCATCTGATATGGTTGATTATCATGAAGACTTTATTACAAGCTATATAGAAAAACTATTAAATGAAGCTTTGAAAGCAAGAGAAATAAAAAAGATAGATACACGAGCTTTTGCAATTTTATTGGGTGGAATTGGTAGAGAGTTTTCTAAAGAAAAAAATAGAATATCAACAGATGTTTCACCTGAAAAATCAGCTAATTCAATAACAAGAGTTATTTTAGATGGGATAAGATTGGAGAGTTAAATTGAGTTCAAAAGTAATTAAAATTGCAAATTGTAGTGGCTACTATGGAGATAAATTATCTGCTGCGAAAGATATGATTGATGGCGGTCCTATAGATGTTTTGACTGGGGACTATCTTGCAGAGCTCACAATGACCATTTTATATAATCAAAAACTTCAAAGAGGTGAAGATAAAGGTTATGTCGGTACATTTTTAAAACAAGTTAAAGAAATCGCAAAAGACTGTAAAGAAAAAAACATTAAGATTGTTACAAATGCAGGTGGGCTTAATCCTAGCTCGATGGCCAATGAAATTGAAAAGATCTTAGAAGAGTTATCTATTGATATGAGAGTTGCCTATATAGATGGTGATGACTTAATGCCAAGAATGGAAGAGTTAAATACATCTGGTGAAGAATTTATCAACATAGATAAAAACAAAAAAATAAATGATTCAGGCTATACAACCTTAACTGCAAATGCATATCTTGGAGCTTGGGGTATTAAAGAAGCTTTAGACAATGGTGCTGATATTGTTGTTTGTCCTAGGGTCACTGATGCTGCTGTGGTTATAGGCCCTGCTGCTTGGAAATTTAATTGGGCTAGAGATAATTATGATGCTTTAGCTGGCGCTCTTGCAGCGGGTCATATTATTGAATGTGGCTGTCAGGCAACAGGTGGAAATTACTCTTTTTTTAAAGAAGTGCCTAGTTTTGATAATGTGGGTTATCCGATTGCTGAAATTGAAGAAAATGGATCCTTTACAATCACAAAACATCCAGGAACAGGTGGTTTAGTTTCAGTTGGCACTGTTACAGCTCAATTATTGTATGAAATTAGTTCACCAGCATATATAAATCCTGATGTTATAGGTCATTTTGATACTCTAAAAATTGAAGAAGTCGCTAGGGATAGGGTCTATATATCAGGTTGTAGGGGAAGCACTCCCCCTTCTAGCCACAAAGCATGTATTAATCTTGCTGGTGGTTTTAGAAATGGTATGGAAATTATCTTAACTGGTTTAAATATCGAGGAAAAGGCTAAGTCATTCACTGATACATTATTTAAATCCTTGGGAGGAATTGATCAGTTTGACGAGGTTTCAATTGATCTCCATCAAACTCAAAAAAATAATCCTAATTCAAATGAAGAGGCAATGGCCTCTTTATCTCTTTCAGTTAAATCAATGGATCCAAACCTTGTTGGTAGGATGTTTAGTGCTAAAGTAGTTGAGCTTTCACTCGCAAGCTTCCCTGGTTTTTTTGCTCAAGGCGGAGTGAAACCAAGCGGTCCTGTTATAGTTTATTGGCCTGCCCTAATAGACAGCATACATATAAAAGAAAAAGTGTATGTGGATGGTAAGAAAATCGAAATCCTCCCAACAAGCCAATTAGGTCTTGAGGACAAATACTATCAAAAAGAACCAATAGATATTCCAGAAGCCCCAGAAGGCCCAAGAAAATCGGTTTATTTTGGTGAAATATATGGAACAAGGTCTGGTGACAAAGGGGGATGCGCTAATTTAGGGGTTTGGGCAAAAAGTAATATGGCTTATTCTTTTTTGTATGAATTCTTAACTGTAAAAAAATTAAAAGAGTTGCTGCCAGATATAGAAAAATATGAGATCGATAGATATGAACTTCCTAATATTAAATCTCTTAATTTCTATATTCATGATATTTTACAAGATGGTATTTCATCTAATAATAGAAAGGATGGTCAAGCTAAATCCCTTGGAGAGTATCTTGGATCTAAACTTGTTGATGTTCCTGATGAAATTCTAAATGAGAAAATTATATGATTAATAAAAAACTATCCCTTGATGGGCTCATCTTTAAAGCAACAAAAATTGATCTTTCAAATAATATTTTAACTATTACTTTAAATCGTCCAGAAAAGAAGAATGCGCTTAATAACGTTATGGTGAATGAGATTAACTATGCCTTAGCTTATGCAAAACAAGAAAGAGAAATTCGTGTTGTGGTTATAGCTGCTGAGGGTGATATTTTTTGTGCAGGGGCTGATTTAAATCGAACAGAATCAGATTCAAATGTTCCAAAGTTGGACGGAGCAGAAGATATTAGTATAGCTATAAGGCATCTCTACAAACCAGTGATATGTAAAATTCAAGGTTCAGTTTTGGCGGGCGCTTTATTAATGGTAACTAATGCTACGCATGCTATTGCAATTAAGGAAGCTAAGTTTTCTGCACCAGAAATTAAACGTGGGCTATGGCCTTTCATGGTAATGGCTGGGCTATTTAGAGTGATGCCAAAAAGAGCAGGATTAGATTTTATTATGCGTGGTGGCTTTATAAATTCAGAAAAAGCAGAGCAATGGGGTTTGATAAATTACTCAGTACCTTCAAGTGAACTGGACACCACAGTTGATGGTTTAGCTAAAGAATTAGCCAACCTTGCGCCTGGAACAATGCAATTAGGGTTAGAAGCATATGAAAAACAAGATGGGATGGGTTTTGATGAAGCAATGCCATTTCTTCAAGAGCAAATTGCAGAATGTTTTAGAGGTGATGATGCTAAAGAAGGTATCGCCGCATTTTTAGAAAAAAGAGACCCTAAATGGGATTAAATTTTTATTAGAGAGACATTATATGGATTTGAACTACGGAGCTGAATACGAAGATTTTCGAAAAGAAGTTAGAGAATTTTGCAGGGAATGGAAAGGAGTCAATTTTAAAGATTCTGCAAAAATACCAATGACGCAGGCTTTTGAAGCTACTGGTGTCACTATGTCTAGATCAGAATGGCAGTCTACACTTATTGAAAAGGGTTATTTCGCACGCTCTGTACCCAAAGAATATGGAGGCTTTGGGGGTAAGAGCGATATAATTATGAACAGAATAATTGCATCAGAATTCTCAAATGCAAACATACCAGCTGCAATGGGTGGTCAAGGAATAGATATGTTGGTCCCAACCCTCTTAGAGCTTGGCACTGAAGAACAAAAAAAACGATATATTAAACCAACTCTTCATGGAGAAATGATTTGGTGCCAGGGGTACTCGGAACCAAATGCTGGAAGCGATTTAGCCAGTTTACAAACAAAAGGTGAACTTATTAACGATAACTGGGTAATTAATGGTCAAAAAATTTGGACCAGTACTGCTCAGTATTCACAAATGATGTTTTGTCTTGTTAGAACTGAGCCTGAAGCACAAAAACATGCTGGAATAAGTTATTTATTAGTGCCAATGGATACTCCTGGATTGGAAATAAGGCCGCTTGTTGATATGACACTAAAAGCAGGCTTTAACGAAGTATTTTTTACAGATGTGACTATCCCAAAGGGAAATATAATAGGTAAAAGAGGAGAAGGATGGGCTGTAGCTAACGCCACTCTTGGTCATGAAAGAGGCTCATTAACAGACCCTAACGCTACTGTTAATAGAGTTAATTCTTTAATCGATAGAATGAAAGAGGAGCGGCTAGATGGAACACGATTGATTGATATACCTGTCTATAGAGACAAGCTTATGTCTATACAAGCAAAGGTGATGGCATTTCAATCTAATTCCTTAAGAGTTCTTTCATCAAAACTGAATAAAGGTCAGGATACAAAAATAGCTGGAATGATTCAGAAGCTTGTTGGTACAGAACTTAGGCATGAACTGGAAGGTTTTGCTGTAGATATTATGGGAGAAATTGGAACATTGTACGAAGACAGCCCTCATTTAAGAGATAGTGGTTCATGGCAATTTCTATATATGTACTATTTAGGTTTAATAATAGGCGGTGGTACTAGTCAGATTCAAAAAAATATTATTTCTGAGAGAGGTTTAGGAATGCCAAAAGAGCCGAAGGCTCAGGGAGTTTAAAGTGTATTTTGGATTATCAGAAGACCAAATATTCTTTCAAGAAAACGTATCAAAATTTCTAGAAGATCAGGCCAGCCTTGATATTATTAGGTCTATTACCGAAGGAGACTCGCTAGAGCTTCAAGGGGAAATTCATAGTGGCTTAGTTAACTTAGGATTAGGTTCGCTTCTTATACCTGAAGAGTTTGGTGGGCTTGGATTGGACTTACTTTTTGCAACTGCTGTAAGTCAAAGCTTGGGTGGCGGAATAGCACCAATAGCATTTACTGGATCTTATGTAATGGCACCGTTAGCAATTATTTTTGGAGGAAATCAAACACAAAAGGAAAGATATCTAACTCAGATGTCTAAAAATTCTATAAGGATTGGGGTTGGTTTTTCACAATATATTGGTGCGCGAGATAACTCAACGATTGAAATAAATAGCAATAAAATCTCAGGAAGATCTCTATTTGTTTTAGATGCAAAGGACGCTACACATTTAATGTTTTCAGATGCAAACGGAGTCATTGGCCTGGTATCGAAAAACTCTTCAGGAATCGAAATAGTTGAACTAACCGCCGTTGATAAAACTAGAAGTTATTCGGAGGTTATATTAAATAATGTAGACGTAGATGTGCTTGAGCAAACTACCTCTAGCAATAATGCTATTAATAAAGCAATTGATGGCGGTCGAATAATTCTTGCAGCTGACAGTATTGGGGCTTCACAAAGGCTCATTGACAAAGCAGTTGCGTATTCAAAAGAGCGTAAACAATTTGGTCGTTTAATTGGGTCTTTTCAAGCAGTGAAGCATATGTGCGCCGAAATGGCTGCTGAATTAGAGCCATGCTATTCATTGGTATGGCACGCCGCTTATTGCTTTGATAATTCTCCCGATGAGGCCCGGTTAATGGCTTGTCATGCAAAATCTCATGTTTCAGAAATATCAAAAATGATAGCTAAAAAAGCCACAGAAGTTCATGGTGGAATGGGATTTACAGACCTAATGGGGTTACACTATTGGTTCAAAAGAATCGGAGTTAATAGGCATATCCTTGGAGCGCCTGAGCTCGTAAGAGAAGAAGCGGCAAATATACAAAACTTTTAAAATTATCTGTGAAAAATAAATATTCTTATATCTCTATATTAGTGTGCTGTATTTTTGTAGTTGCATGTGGAAATGATAATCATATTAAAAAAGAATATGTTTCTCAAAATTTAAGTGCTGACAAAATAAAAATTAGCCAAGAAGTTTTTACTAAAATTGAACAAAGTCATTATGTAAAAGATTTTGTTGGGGAAGATTTTAATAAAAATTATATTATTGCTCTTATAGATAAGCTTGATGGGAATAAACAATACTTTACTAAAAATGAGGTTGAGGAATTTATAGCCAGATCTGAACTATATAAAGAGACAGATTTTGATATCGATATTTCTTATGAAATTATCAACCTTTATTTTAAGAGAATTGTTGAATTTTCTGAGTTCCAAATAAGCTTAATTAATAACTTTTCATTTTCATTTGAAAAAGATGATTTTCTAGATATATATTACAAAGATAATGAGTGGCTTATTGATCAAAACGCCTTAGATAATCAATGGAAACTTCAAACTAAAAATGAATTTCTTTTAGCTAAGATGTCTGATGACTCGTCAACAAATCCAAAAAAAGACTTGATTAAAAGATATAAAAATAGAATAAAAAGAGTTAACCAGCAGAAAGAGGAAGACATTTTTTCAATAGCTATGATAGTAATGGCTAACCAATTTGACCCACATTCTTCATATCTATCCCCAAGATCAGCGGAAGACTTTGATATGAATATGTCTTTAAAGCTTGAAGGGATTGGAGCATTACTTGGCATTGAAGATGACTATACAAAAATTATAAGCCTTGTTCCTGGTGGCCCTGCTGAAAAATCAGGAAAAATTTCACCAGATGACAAAATAACAAGGATAAGACAGAAAGGTAAAGAATCAGAATATGTTGATGTTATAGGATGGAGAATAGATGAGGTGGTCAATTTAATAAGAGGTGAGTCTGATACAGAAGTTGAAATTGAATTTATATCATCTAAGGCAAGCGAAGGTGTTAGAAAAATAGTAACTTTAAAAAGAGAAGAAATTAAATTAGAAGATAGAGCAGCTAAAGGAGAAATTTATGATTTAGGAGATAAATCAAAAATTGGAATTATTGACCTGCCATCTTTTTATATTGATTTTAATGCTTATCAGAATAGAACAAATGATTACAAAAGTAGTAGTGGTGATGTAAAAAAAATACTTGAAGATTTTAATGAAAATAGTGTTGATGCTGTTATTTTAGATTTAAGAAATAATGGTGGAGGTGCTCTAATAGAGGCAAATAAGATTATTGGTCTTTTTGTTGCCTCAGGACCTACTGTTCAAGTAAAGCATAGTGCTGGATATATTCAGCCATATGGCGACAGTAAGGCTACTCAAGTCTGGGATAAGCCTCTATTGGTTCTAGTTAATAGATATTCAGCTTCAGCTTCAGAAATTGTTGCTGCAGCAATTCAGGATTATCAAAGAGGAATTATTGTTGGCCAAAGAACATTTGGAAAAGGCACGGTTCAAAGTTTAGAAGATATATCAAAAGGACAGATTAAAATTACTGAATCTAAATATTACAGAGTGGATGGGACCAGTACTCAAAATAAAGGTGTAGTGCCAGACATAACATTACCATCAACCTGGGATATTGAGACTGTCGGAGAGAGTTCCTACCCTACCGCCTTAGCATGGGACAAAGTAAGACCTTATAGACATAATAAATTTCCGCTTAATTACAATAAGTTAAAAACCGTAAGAGAGCTTCATGAAGAACGTTTAAATAGAGATCCTAATCTAATTTATCTAAGCCAGGTAAGGAAAAGATATGACAACAACAAGGATAGAAAGGAGCTCAGTCTCAATATAAATGAACGAATCAAAGAAAAAGATTTAAGAAAATTATGGTTGCTTGAAATCGAAAATAAAAGAAGATCAGGTTTGGGTTTAGCAATTTATTCATCTTACCAAGCGTTGGAAGATTCAGAGGATGAAGAATTATTAGATAGGAATAACATCGACTTGGAAAATGATTTTTTATTAATTGAATCAACAAAAATTATTACCGACTACTTGGATTTAAATAAAAAAATTATCTTAACTGAAGTAAACTAAACTTATGAGAATCGTATCATTTAATATCAATAGCATTAGGGCTCGTCCTCACCAACTCATTCATCTAAGAGATACACTTGATCCAGATGTAATTGGTCTTCAAGAAACCAAAGTAAATGATCCGGATTTTCCACTTGAGGTTATTGAAGAGATTGGTTACCACCCAGAATATTGGGGGCAAAAAGGCCATTATGGCGTTGCATTTTTAAGCAAAAAAAAACCAATAAAAACTATTAAAGGCTTCAAGAAAGATACTGAAGAAGATCAAAAAAGATTTATAGAATGCACCTTTTCAAACGGTAAGTCAGAGATCACAATTATGAATGGATACTTCCCTCAAGGTGAAAATATTAATCATGAATCCAAATTCCCAAAAAAAATTAAATACTATGATGATCTCGAGCTCCATATTAAAAAACTAAAGAAAACTAAAGAAAATCTAATAATCATGGGTGATTTTAATGTAGCTCCTGAAGATATTGATATAGGAATTGGTCCAGACAATATGAAGAGATGGCTCAGAGATGGAAAAACATCATTTCAACCTCAAGAAAGAGAAATGTGGAATAGCATAAAGGATATTGGTTTTGTGGATTCTTGGAGGGTGAAACATCCTGATGAATCATCAATATATTCATGGTTTGACTATAGATCAAAAATGTTCGATGACGATCCAAAAAGAGGATTAAGAATTGACCATATTATGGTTTCTAATAATCTAAAAGATTCTATCAAAGATGTTGGTATCGACTATGACTCAAGGGCCATGGAAAAGCCTTCTGATCATTGTCCGGTTTGGGTAGATCTAGATATATAGAATTTGTGACAATTATAAGATCGCCAATTACATCAGATGAATGGTCAAAGTACGATGACTTTAGGTGGGAAATTTTAAGAAAGCCTCTTAAACTCTCGCATATTCCACTTAAAGATACTTTAGAAGATATAAGTACACACATGATGGCTCTTGATGATAAAGATAAAGTTATTGCATGTGGTCGAGTTCATATGAATAACATCAACGAGGCCCAAATAAGGTATATGGGAGTAAGCTCGGAACATAGAAGAATCGGGCTAGGATCAGAAATGGTTAATAAGCTTGAAGATATCGCAAAGACCAAAGGTGCAAAAAAAATTGTTCTTAACGCAAGAGCTGAAGCCATAAAGTTTTATGAGTCATTAGGTTATATAGAAACTGGTCCATATGAATCAGATATTAAAATACCCCATAGCTCAATGGAAAAATTAATCTATTAATTCTTTCTTCTTTGTTTAAAAAAATCTTTTAGGAGATTTGAGCTCTCTTCTTCAAAAAGCCCATACTCATATGAGACTTGATGATTAAATGTTAGTCTTTCTAAAATATTATCTATAGATACTAAACTTCCTGTTTTGGGCTCAGGAGTTGCAAAAATAATTTTATTTACTCTAGCGTCAACAATTGCCTTTGCGCACATATGACATGGCTCAAGAGTTGTATAAATTATTGCATTATTAAGTCTATAGTTATCTATATTTTTAGATGCTTCCCTGATTGCCATTATTTCTGCATGAGAGGAAACATCATTATCTCTTATAACATTATTGTGACCGCAACCTAGCACTTCATTACCCATAACCACAACAGCTCCTACAGGCACTTCATTATTTATAAAGGATTTATTAGCTTGGTCTAATGCAAGTCTCATAAAAGACTTATCTTGATCAGAAAACATATGATTTTTTTAATACAACTCTATATTTGCAATATCAAGTTTTGCATCAAAATCCTTACCGTAAGCTGCAAATGCTATTGTTCTTATTTTAGATTTATTAAGTCTTTTGGGCATATAAAAATTAGATTTTTTTATATCACTAAATGGTATGTCTATCACAGACCAATTGGCCTTGGGTTTAAAGCTAGCTGAATATCTGTCCCATGGAAATCTACAAGCTGGTGTCCTTAACCAAATATAGTAGTCATCAGGAGTTCCTCTGACTGTAATTCTTATGCCATTATAGTTTTGAGCATCCTGATTATTACGAAGAATAGATTGGATAAAGCCTCCATTATTTTTTGTGCTTACTGATCCCTCTAATCTATAAAAATTTCTTTCAGTATCCTGTATCTCATAAAATGAAACCTCAGAAATACCACCCATTACATTATCTGAAATTGCAGACCATTGTGCTCGAATATCATTTACATTATCTATAACCATTGATAATCCATTTAAGGAAAAAAAAATTAAAGAATATATTTTTAGTTTTGTGAACATTATAGTAAGTTTGTATCTTTTTCAGCAGGAAACCAAGGTAATTTAGAGATAACTGCATTATATTTTATTAGCGGTGAATCAATTATAAGTTTATTACCCTCTTCTGAGGATAACGTATCTACAATTGCAAGACCAATATTTTTTTTGAGACGAGGTGAGTAAAAGCACCTTGAAAGCCTTCCAACTTTCTTTCCATTTTCATCTAAAACAGGCCAGAAATTTTCAGGAACTTTATCAATTGGATTTCCATCCATTTCAACTCCAATTAACTTACTAGAGGGTCCATTTTTTTTGATCTTTTTCAAAGCATCTTTGCCGATAAAGTCTATATCTTGATCAACATCTACCAATCTGTCCAAGCCAATAGTAAATGGATTATGCTCTCTGCTGAAATCAGAGCCATAAGATAATAACCCCCCTTCAATAGTCCTTATATTATTTGGAGCTATTACAGCACCATTAAACTCTTTTGCTGCTTCATAAACTAATTCAAATAATTGATTGCCTAATTTTCTGTCTTGTAAATAAAGCTCATAACTAAGTTCACCGCTCCAGCCTGTTCTTGCAATAACCATAGGAATATTTTCTAAAGATGTTTGTTGAGCTTTATAGTAACCAAGATCATCATGCTGACCATCAAACAATTTTTGTATTAGTCTTCCTGCCTTAGGTCCACTTATTTGAAGTGGTGACACGTCAGGCTCATGAATTATTACATTCATCCCAGAGTTCATAGCTAAACCTTGAAGCCATAATAAAACATCCCCATCACCAGGTGATATCCAGAACTTTTCTTCCTCAAGTTTAATTAAACATGCATCATTTATAATGCCGCCATCAGGACCAGTTAAAATAATATATTTGCAATCTCCTATGTTGCACTTTGAAAGATTCCTAGGGTTTATATATCTAATAAAATTAAAAGCGTCAGGACCGGAAACCTCTACTTGCCTTTCTGCTGCAAAGTCTCCAAAAGTTACATCATTGATTAAGCTAAGATATTCTTTTTCAGGATTTGAAAAGCCAGTAGGTAAATACATTTTGTTATAAACGGTAAAGCCTGTAACGCCATATTTTAATGTAGAATCAAAATATGGTGATTTTCTAATTCTTGTACCTATTCCAATTAATAAAGGTAATTTTGATGGCATAAATTACTCTCCCTAAAAAATTTAATTAGATTATTTTAATCCTAAAATTATCCATGAGTAAATCAAATATTGAGGAATTTACATTTTCATATATTATTATTGAAGGGGTAAATTAATGGGGAAAAAAAGATTTTTTGATGATAGGCTTAAGTACTTATCATTCATTCAAAATACAGGCGAAAAAAGAGCCATATCATCTGAAATTTTTCCTCATATAAAATCTCTACCAAAAAATAAAACATACCTAAGGGTTCTTGATGCTGGTACTGGTGATGGGACTGTTAAGTCTAATGTTATAAAAAGTTTTCATAAATATCATCCATACACTTCACTTTTAATTACGGGCAAAGAAATTAGCTACGAAGATCTTAAAAATACATTAGACAAAATGCCTGATAGATTTGTAGAGCATCCAAATCTAATGGTAACAATGACAAATGTTAAATTTGCAGAGCTTGGACAAATTGAGAGTGCAAAAAAAATAAAAGATAAAAGCGTTAAAAAACTAACATTAGTGCTAAAAGCGGACAATTCGTTTGATTTTAATGAACAGATTAATGGAATGGGAAATTTTATTAAAAAATATTGGGGAATAGAAATTGACTCAAAAGACAGAACTTCCTACTCTCACCCCTGCTTAATAAGAATTTATAGAGAAGATCATAAAAGATACCTTGAGCCATTTATTAATAATGATTATGAAAATAATAACTATGATTTAATCATTGCTTCTCAAGCATATCGAGCAATATCATCAACTATTACTAAAGTCTCCAATGTTATTGCCCCACTAATGAGGTTGCTAAATGTTTCTGGTAAGTTGCTAGTAACTCACTCATGTGGAGATGATTCTGTTGAAAAAATTCTAAAACAGGCCTGGAGAGATAGAGACCACTTCCCCGTGAAGGCAAAAGAAATTATAGAGTACTTAAAAAATAATCCTGTCGGAGAAAATACTAGATTTACATATTCAAAGCCTAAGTCATATAGCTTTAAGTTTAAACGCACTCCTGACCAGACAGTGTCAGAGTTATTTGGGCATGGCTTAGATGCTAAGTGGGCGAATATTTTATATGTTGGCCAAATTCCAGAAAAAGATATAATGGCTCTTGAAAAAAATGCATCTGCTCTTAAAAGGGTAAAAAATGCAATTCTTAAAGAAGAAAGAGTTTTTTTTAAGAATGAACTCTTTGCAATTAAAAAAATTAGATAATGAAAATATTAATAATGGGTCTTCCAGGAAGTGGAAAAACATACTTAGCTGAAAGACTGCAGCCTTTGCTAGAATCAGCATGGTACAACGCTGACAAAGTTAGAGAGATGGCAAATGATTGGGATTTTTCCCCTGAGGGAAGATTAAGGCAAAGCATGAGAATGAGAACCTTTGCTGATTATGAAAAAAGCCATGGAAGAATAGTTATTTGTGATTTTGTATGCCCTACAAAAGATACTCAAAAGAATTTTGATCCTGATGTAATTATCTGGATGGATACAATTACAGAAGGACGGTTTGAAGATACAAATAAAATGTTTGAAAAACCATCAAAGGTAGATTTCCATATAACGGAAATGAATGATCAAAATCATACCGATATAGCCAAGGAACTTAAAAATGTTTGATTGGAAAAAGCCAACAGTTCAGATGCTTGGAAGATGGCAGCCATGGCATCAGGGCCATCAAGAGCTATTTAAAAGATGCGTTGCAAAAACTGGGCAAGTAATTATTCAGGTCAGAGATGTTCAAGGTGCCTCTGGCGGCACGGGTCAGGATGATAACCCTTTTGACTGGGACTTGGTTTGTAAAAATATTGAGGAAGGACTTGCTAAAGATGATTTTCATCGGGGTAATCAATATGAAATTATGCTGGTACCCAATGTGGTTAATATTTCATATGGTAGAGGCGTTGGTTACGTTTTTGAAGAAGAAGTTTTTGATGAAGCAATACACTCTATAAGTGCAACCAAAATTAGAAAGGAATTAAGAGAAAAAGGTGATTTAGACTAATAGCTCTAATATTTTTTCTGGCGGTCTCCCAATAACAGCTTTTATTCCATTATCTAGAATTGGTCTCTCTATTATTTTTGGGAATTGAATCATAAATTCTATAAGCTCATCATTTCCCAATTCGATATTCTTTAAATTATTAGATTTATAGTCATCTTCATTTTTTCTTAGTAATTCTCTCGCAGAAATTCCAAGCCTATCGAGAAGAGATGCAAGATCAACATGATTTAAATTTTCATTTAAATATAAAAAAGTTGAGAAATCTTGATTATTATCCTCTAAAAGCTTTAAAGCTTCTCTAGATTTGCTGCACCTAGGATTATGGTAAAGAATTAGACCAGGCATTTACTTCATGGTTGCAAGCATATTCTGCATTTGCATATGAATTATATTTACTGCTTGCAATGGCCTAATCATTACTTTGAATTCTGATATTTTTCCCTCATCATTGAAAGTAACTATATCAACCCCATTAACGTACTTGCCATCAATGGTTGTTTCGAATTCAAGTATTGCCTGATTGCCATCTAGCACCTCTTTAGTATATTTAAAGCTAGATTCGTTGAGATTGTTTGAACTTTTAGCATCATCTCCACCGAAGGTATTTCCAGCAGCCATTAAATATAGCTTGGCTAAGTCTTTTCCCTTTTGAGGAGTAAATACTACCGGAGAATAAAAAATTACATCATCAGCAAGCAATTCATCATATCCACCAGGAAACTCCCCTTTAATCAGGGAGTGCCATTTATGAATATGGTGTTGTGCCATTAAGACTCAATAGTAAAAGTTAAGCCTGCATTATTCTGGAGTCTATCAATAAGTTTTTCACCCATAGATGATGCTGGAGTATAAATACCACCTTCTAGATCATTACATTCTTTAACTAAACAAATAGCACTTTCTGTAATCATTTTAGAAGTAGACCCATATCCAGGGTCCATATCCCCTTTTACAGAAGCATGTATAGTTGCATTATCGCAATCCGCACAGAATAAAACATCGTAATTGCCATTTTCTCTAGATTCCCTTGAAGGTCCTTCACCCGGCTTTGGAGCATCATCACCACCAAGTGGATTTGAGCTTACAATAGCATCTGCAATTGCTTTACCCTCATCTCCAGGTCCAGTTACCCACATCTCGTTGTAACAAAAATCTTCACCATAAACATGGCTCATTAAAGCATTAGACCTATGTACATTTTTAGTATTGATTGGTGCCATAAAGAATGGTGCAACCCAGGTCTCTAATTTATCATCATAGACTGGTTTTGAATCTTGAGCTTGTTCAGGCCCAACATGACCATTTGATAGTGAAAAGGGGTTTGCAAGAATTTCAAATAACTCTGGTTTCGTTCTAAGCGATGCCATTGTTGCTCCAAAAGATGCAGCAGTCCCACCAGAAAACTCTCCATTCATACCTCTTACTCTTCCACGAACATTTGAAGCCGGCTTTCCATGTGTTTCAATTGCTTTATTTTGAACAAAAAGAACGCCTAAATCGAAGGGAATACTATCAAACCCACATGAGAAAACAATTCTAGCCCCTGATTCTTTTGCTTGAGCAGCATGTTGGTTGATTTTTTCATGCATCCAACCAGGCTCACCACATAAATCTACATAATCTGTTCCAAGCTCAGCACAAGCTGCAACAATATTATTACCATAAAGCTGATAGGGACCAGTTGTAGTTAAAACACATTTCGTCTGAGCAACCATTGCGTTCACGCTTTCAACATCGTCACTATCTACTTTGATAATTGGAACGTCTTCTGCAACACCTTTAGCATCTTTTACAGATTGAAGTTTTTCTATATTCCTTCCGGCAATTGCCCAGGAGATATTCTTGTCATCCCCATATCGAGAAACCACATATTCAACCACCAGTTTTCCAGTAAAACCAGATGCGCCATAGACTACAAAATCAAATTTTTTTGAATCGTTCATAAATTTTTCCTTAGTTAATTAATTAATGCCAGCTAAATTTGTGTATTTATCTAAGTTACTAATTAGAAATTTTTTAAATACATTTATTTTGGCGTTGCCTCTTACATCAGGATGATACAGCAACCATAAATCTTGCTCAAATATATATTTATCTGGCATAAATCTTTTTAAGTTATGCACAGGCGGTAAGCCAAAGGAAGATATTAAACTAACGCCTATGCCAGCAGACATATAATCAAAAACCTCATTATAAACATTGGTTTTGAAAATTATTTTCGGCTCACATATATTTTTTCTTATGAAGGATTCCATATCCAAATTATTACTTTCATCAACCCAAATAATCCACTCTAGCTCATCTAAATCCATATTCTTTAAGCTTTTAAAGTATTCAGAGGATCCATATATATTAATTGGCAATCTACCAATTTTTTTTCCAACAAGATTATCGGGTGGTGAATTCGTCAGTTGTATTGATAAGTCAGCTTCTTGTGATGAAAGGTCTGAATGAGCGGAAGCTGATTTAAGAAATATATCAATATCTGGATACTGAGCTTTAAAATCACAAAATAAACTTGTCATGTTAACTCCACCATTCATAGGTTTAGTAACAGTTAAAGTTCCAGATAGCTCAGCCTCTTTAGACTGAAAGACTCTTTGTATTTGGAATACCTGATTTTCAACAACTATAGCTTCTTGTTGCAATGCCAACCCATGGTTTGTTAATTCATAACCTTTATTGTGTCTATTGAATAACTTTACGTTAAGATCTGATTCAAGCTTATCAAGCCTTCTAGCAACAGTTGAGTGATTAACATCTAACTTAGATGCTGCTTTTGACAGGGAACCTTCTCTAGCTACTGATAAAAAATATTCTAAGTTACTCCAATCCATTTAAGCATTTTCGCACAGAAAAATTTATATTTCGAGCATATATACACAATATGCATGATGATATAATTAGAGTAACATTAATTTAATTTCTATTAGGGGGAAATCAAATGTTAAGTAAAATGAAAGAGTTTTTTAGAGTCCTTGGTGAATTTAAACAAATTATTCCAGTTCTAAAGTATAAATTTCCTCTTCCTGATGAGGCTGCATCTTTAGCCCATAGTTTCGAAAAGAGTGTTGCAAAATATGCAGACAAAAATTTTCTTACATTTGAAGAAGATGAATTATCTTATGATGAAGCTAATAAATCAGCTAATGTCTTGGCAAACTTTCTTTCTAGTGAAGGTGTTGAGCACCAAGACAGTGTTGTTTTGTTTATGCAAAATAGAACTGACTATGTCATTTCGTTATTAGCTTTAAATAAAATTGGCGCCATAGGGGTTTTAATAAATAACAGTCTTACTGGTGCACCCTTAATTCATTGCATAAACAGCTCAGATTCAAAAAAATGTATTGTTGGTGAAGAGCTCACTCACGAATTATCTGACGTCTTAAATGATATTAACATCAAAGATAAGAATGATATTTATTGGGTTGAAGACTCTAAAGCAATTCAAACACCTGAATGGGCAACAAATCTGAGAAGTAGTTTGGATTACTCTAAAAATGGAAATCTAGTCGAGACAGATAATGTAACTGCAAAGGATACAGCTTTTTATATTTTTACATCTGGTACAACCGGCGTTCCGAAAGCTGCAATTTTCCCTAATGCAAAGATTGTCGCTGCATCATTTAATATTAGTAATACTGGTTACAGAATGACCCATGAAGATCGCCTATATAATTGCCTTCCTCTTTATCACTCAACAGGTTTAATGCTTGGTCTTGCTGCTGTAATTCACTCTGGTGCTTCAGTCTTTGTAAGGCGTAAATTCTCTGCATCAATGTTTTGGAAAGAAGTACAAAAATACCAAACTACGACCTTTATATATGTTGGTGAGCTTTGCAGATATTTAAGCTTTCAAGAACCATGTGAAGAGGAGAAAAATAATCCATTAAGAGCAATGGTTGGTAATGGATTAAGGCCAGATTTATGGGATTGCTTTAGGGGTAGATTTGGAGTTGAAAGAATATGTGAGATATATGGAGCTAGTGAAGGCGCTTGCATGTTCATGAATGGTTTAAATAAAGACAAAACTATTGGAATGACCAACGCGACAGTAGTTTTGCTCAAATATGATGTTGCTAATGATGAATTAATTAAAAATGATAATGGTTTTTGTATTGAGGCAGAAAATGAAATGCCGGGATTGCTTGCCGTAAAGATATCACCAGACTCTCCATACAATGGCTACACAGACAAAAAAGAGTCTGAAAAGAAAATTTTAAGAAATGTATTAGAAGAAGGTGATGCTTGGTTTAATAGTGGTGATTTAATAAAAACTATGGATGTTGGCTTTTCTGTTGGTCAAAAACATTATCAATTTGTTGATAGGATTGGAGATACTTTTAGATGGAAGTCTGAAAACGTATCTACTAATGAGGTTGCAGAAATAATAAATCAATATAGTCAGGTAAATATGGCTAATGTTTATGGAGTGCAGATTCCTAATACCGAAGGTAGAGCCGGAATGGTTGCTTTTAACTGTGATTTAAATGAATTTAATTGGGATAGTTTTGCAGAATATGTGAATGATGCCCTGCCAAGTTATGCAAGACCGGTATTTGTCAGAATTATTAAAGAACTTGAAACAACCGGAACATTCAAGCTTAAGAAGAATGAGCTAAGAGATGAGGCATATCACCTTGATAAGGTTAATAATGATCGAGTTTTTATTAAGAAGCCAGGCACGAATTCATATGTTGAGTTAGATAATGAAACCTATCAAGATATATCAAATGGATCAGTACCTTTTTAACTTAATCTAATTCACTATCTATTAGCACTGCTATTAGTAGCGCTGGATCATTTCCGTTGTTAACCCATGCATGATTTGTTCCTCGTTGAACAACAACATCAAATGGTTTTATATCAACCTCTTCCTGATCAAGGATTAATGTTACATCACCCTTAAGTAGAATTATGTAATCAATCGTATCTGTTTTGTGCATGGCGGGATGCTTGGTTGTATCAACTCTATGATGAGCGGCACCAATTTTTTCAAAAGCTTCAGCTGCCATATTCTGCATAATATCCATCGGCACTCCTTGTGGAGTAGGATTTATCTGAAAGTACCTAAACTTGGAACCGTTTTCAGGAGGAGATAATATAATTTCACCATCAGCTCTGTCTAAATTATCTTTAGTATTGATTGGGTTACCATCTGTATTCCATAATTCAAATAAGCCGCCAACATCCTCTCCTATAGATCGTGCTGGAGGGCCATCCAAAACAACTATAGATTTACCATTTTCATCATGGCCTGTGATCACTCTTCTCATATTGCTAATCTCCTATCTTTTTTAAAACTTCGAGAGTTTTCAACCTCTTTTCATTACTGACTAAATCATTCCAAGTTGGTGATTTAGATTTCTTCATAATGCCAATTTTTTTACTAAGGCTCATGTTTTCTTTTTCAAAACAACGAACTACTTCAGAGGCACCTTGGAAGTCATTACATACCAATACCATGTCACATCCAGCCTCGATGGATTTTATTGATTTCATAGAAAATTTTTCATTTCCAGAGCCTTTCATGGAAAGGTCATCACTAAATACAATGCCATTAAATTTAATTTCTTGTCTTAGGATGTCTTTTAGCCATTTTGATGAAAAGCCAACAGATACATCATCAACTTCTGGGAATACTATATGTGCGCTCATAACAGCAGCTAAATGATCTTTTAATCCTACAAAAGGTTTGATATCTTTATTGGATAGCTCTAAATAATTTCTATTATCTGTTGGCTCTGTAATGTGGCTATCTTCAAAAATCCCACCATGGCCTGGAAAATGTTTTCCTGTTGCCTGCATACCAGCTGCATTCATGCCATCAATGAAATGTTTAGCCAATGCTGTTACTAGATTAGGGTCATCTGAAAATGCCCTATCACCTATTATGCTACTTGTGTCTCTATCTACATCTAAAACTGGTGCAAAGCTTATATCAATACCTGAAGCAAGCAATTCTGAAGACATCAACCAACCCACATCATGGCAAATTTCATAATCATTGTTCTTTATCACATAGTCACCAAGTTGCTGCATAGATGGTAATTTGGTGAATTCTTTATTAAATCTTTGTACCCTTCCACCCTCTTGATCAACTGCTATAACAATATTTCTTTTGATTGAAAGAACTTCATCACATAAGCTATTAATCTGTTCTCTAGATATAAAATTTCTAGCAAAAAAAATAATGCCCCCTACATGAGGGTTACTAATTAAATCTTTTTCATGAGATAAGAGAGATGCTCCTTCAATACTAAGCATAACTCTTCCATATAAGTCAGTAGATTGAGTGTTGTTCATGAATCTAAATCTTCTGATTCATTCCAATTCGGATTTCTTTTTTCAAGGAAAGCAGATATTCCCTCTTTTGCATCAGATCTTAATACGTTATTTTTCATAACATCTGAGGTATATGAATAGGCATCCGAAAGAGTCATTTCAGATTGAGCATAGAAAGCTTTTTTTCCTGTTGAGACTGTAATCATTGATTTGCTTGCAATATTAGATGCGAGATCTAACGCTTCTTTCTTAACAAAGTCTTTTTTAACATTATTATTAATAAGCCCTATTTTGGTTGCTTCTGTTGCCGTAATCATCTCACCAGTTAAAAGCATTTTCATTGCATTCTTATTAGATACATTCCTTGAAAGAGCAACCATTGGAGTTGAGCAGAAAAGACCAATATTAACTCCAGGGGTAGCAAATCTTGATTCGTTAGATGCAATAGCTAAATCACAGGATGCTACCAGCTGACAGCCAGCTGCAGTTGCAACCCCGTCAATTTCAGCAATTATAGGTTTGGGACAATTAACAATGGCCTGCATAAGAATTGAACATTTATTAAATAATTTTTGATAGTAGGCATTTCCTTCATCATCGTTATTTCTTGCACTATTTATTTCTTTAAGATTATGGCCAGAGCAAAATACATCACCATTAGAGGCTATTATTACAACTTTAATATCTTTATCTTTAGAAGCATTATCAAGTGAATCTAGTAAAGAGCTCATCATATTTTCAGATAAAGAATTTCTTGAAGATAAATCATTCATAACCAAGCGTAAAACTCCATTAGAGCTTTTATCTTGAATTAAAATTTCTGAATTATTACTCATATCACTTCTATTAAAAGATATTTTTATTTACTAGTCCAATAAGGCTTCTGTAATTCTATTTTTGGACATCTATTCATAACAACTTTAAGACCATTTTTTTTAGCTAATTCTTCGGCTTCCAAATGAATAATATCAAGCTGCATCCATATTACTTTTGCGCCTATATTGATAGATTCATTAGTGACTTCTAGAACGGCTTCTCTAGATCTAAAAATATCAACCATATCAATTTCTTCCTTAATAGCATTTAAGTTTGAATAACACTCGATACCAAGAATTCTATTACCAACTTCATTTGGGTTGACTGGATAAACACTATATCCATGCTTTATTAAAGCTTCCATCACCTTATAACTATCTCGATGAGGCTTTGAGCTAGCTCCAACAATGGCTATAGATTTTGTATCTTCAAGAATATTTTTTAAAAATATATCTGAGTAATCCATCATCAAAACTTTTTACTATCACCCGCTTCAGCTTGAATTAATATCTCATCTGGAACAATAAAAGCACCTCTGTCTAAAAGCCAATATTTAGAAACATGCTCTATTAATAACTCACCGTAAAGATGATAAAAGGACCCCTTTCTTGAGCTATTTGGACTAGTTGCTTCAAGCTTAAGCATTTTTTCTACTTTATTAAAATTTATCTGAAGGAGCATGACCTCACTTGGTGCCTTAAAGTACAAAGACAGAGTTGCGCTAAGTTGGCTTGATGTGGACAAATGAACAAAACCATCATTTTGATCAATTTCAGTAACTATTGTTCCTGATTCTTTTGCTGATTGCCATTCATTTAATGTAAGGACTTTATAAATCATTCATTTGAAGCAAGTTCTTGGTTTCGCTTCTCTGCAAGCTTCCAATCACGAGGAAGAATCCTTGAAACAATGAGAAAGCTTATCAAAGCCGGAATAAATACTAAATGAGTAACAGTCATAGCCATTCTCATAGCATCTAAATCAGAATAAGTTTCTTTATAGACGTCAATTAGCCATCCTGCAAAAGTAGGACCTCCGCCTAATGCAACCATATTCAAGATAAAAAAGAATAGTGCTGTGGACATAGCTCTCATATTTATAGGAGCAAGAGTTTGCGCAATTGCAAAACTTGGACCTAAATAAATACCTATAAATAACAAATATATAGTTGATAGTATTAGGTTTGCTTCAACTGATTGAACCCAGTAACTCCAAACACCAAGAGGAAGAGTAATAGACATGGCAATTGCAGGGAGCCATCCGTAGGCTCTTAGATTTTTTGCACCCCATTTATCTGCCAGCCTTGCTCCAAAAAATGCTCCACCAGCATAGGTAGTTCCATTCATAATACCCAAAAGAATAACCATTGTTTTAAAATCAAAAGAAGGATCTAAGGCGATTAAAAATTTTGTTTGAAATGCAGATGATGCATAAGAAACAAAAGATCCAAATGCAATACCAAAGCACATAGCCCACCATGCTGGTATTTTTAATAAAGACCTAAGGGATTCTATGAATGGCAGTTTAGCGATTTGCACATCATCATCTAACTCCATTGCTCCCCTTGAAGGCTCTTTTAAGGTAAGGCGAACAATACCTGCCAAAGCTATTCCCGTTAAGCCTAAAAAGATAAAAATTCTCCTCCAATCAACATCACCGCCAGAACCCATAAGAGATGCTGTTGCAAAATATGCAGCCATTATTCCAAAGGGAATACCCATAGCATAAACACCAAGAGCACCTGCCCTCTCTTCCTTAGAATACATATCTGAAATTATTGAATGAGATGGGGGGCTACCACCTGCTTCACCAATACCTACTCCCATTCTTGCTAAGCCAATTTGCCAAAAGTTTGTAGCCATTCCTGTTAATGCTGTAAAGCCACTCCAGGTTGCCAAAGCTATAGATAGTATATTTACTCTGTTATATCTGTCTGCTAGCCATGCAATAGGTATGGCAATTACTGTATAAAACAAAGCAAATGCAAAGCCAATTAGCAAACCTAGCTGAGTATTTGAAAGTCCGAGATCTTCTTGAATAAAAGGTGCCAAAATTCCAACAATTTGGCGATCAATAAAATTAAATCCATAAACAACAGTCAATAAAACTAAGGCAAAAGCTCTGTAGTTTTTACTTGGCAACTTTTTGTTATCCATACAATCCTTTGAGATTATTAATTATCAAAAAAAATTGTAACACCTTTGTGTTTTATATCATTCCTTAATTATTTAGCATCTTTTTCAAGTCATAGTATGATTATATATACTAGTATGATTAAATTGCCTACTTGCTATTATCATTCCAAAGATTATATTAAGCCAACAATTACATAAATCACATTTTTATAAGGGGAAAATTATGTCAGAACAGCATTCAAAAGAGATAAGATCAATAGTAACTAGCGAAGGAAATGTGGAGCTTTCTATAGCAGTATCAGAGATACCTGTTCCTTCAGATGACGAAGTTTTAATTAAAGTGGGCGCATCTCCAATTAACCCTTCGGATTTAGCATTGTTGTTAAGCTTTGCTGCAGATATGGATACTATCACTTCAACAGGCTCAGGAGATGACACTGTTACAACTATTAAAATACATCCTGCCATGATGGGTGCAATGAAGCCAAGATTAGATGAATCAATGCAAGTTGGTAATGAGGGAAGTGGTGTCGTCGTTGATGCGGGTGCAAATGCTAAAGACCTTATTGGCAAAACAGTTGGTCTTGCCGGTGGAGCAATGTATTCTCAATATAGATGTGTACCAGCTATGAGTTGTTTAGTTATGGAAGACGGCACATCAGCAGCAGAAGCTGCGTCTTCATTTGTGAACCCTTTAACTGCATTAGCTTTTATTGAAACTATGAAGATGGAAAATCATACAGCCCTTGTTCATACAGCAGCGGCTTCAAACTTAGGTCAAATGTTAGTAAAGATATGTAAAGACGACTCAGTACCTTTGGTAAATATTGTTAGAAAACCAGAACAAGTTGAACTTTTAAAGAGCTTAGGCGCAGAGCATGTATGTAATACTAGTGACCCAGATTTCATGAAAGATCTAGTAAAGGCATTAATAGAAACAGGCGCAACCCTAGGATTTGATGCTACTGGTGGTGGTAACAATGGTGAATTACCTGGCCAAATACTATCTGCAATGGAAATGGCAGCTAATGCAACAGCTAAGGAATATAGCAGGTATGGATCTGATACATACAAGCAAGTTTATATCTATGGTGGTTTAGACAGACAGCCAACTCTTCTTAAGAGAGCATTTGGAATGTCATGGGGTCTTGGTGGATGGCTCCTGACTCCGATGATAGGAAAAATTGGTATGGAAAGATTTCAGCAAATGAGAGAAAGAGTAGCCTCAGAAATAAAGACTACTTTTGCTAGTAAATATGTCCAAGAAATTTCTTTTGAAGAAATGCTTCAGCCAGAAATTGTTAAGCTTTATGCTAAGCAAGCAACTGGTGAAAAGTATTTAGTAAACCCTCATAAGTAATGCAGAAAACTAACTGTCCTATTACTAATTCACTCAAGCTTATTGGTGGTAAATGGAAGATAGCAATAATCTATAATTTAATGAAGGGCCCAATAAGATTTGGCGAGTTAAAAAAAGTGCTTTCACCAATTACTCAGCAAATGCTTACAAAGCAATTACGTGAATTAGAAAGAGATCTGGTAATAAACAGAAAAGTTTATGAAGTTGTGCCCCCTAAAGTGGAGTATTCTCTTACTGATATGGGTCTGTCTTTAAGACCTGTATTGAATTCTTGGTGTAAATGGGGAAATGAGAACCAAAAATTAATGCAAAACATTATTAACAAGTAGGTTTATAGGATATGAAAATTACAGTTGTAGGAATGGGTTATGTTGGATTATCAAATGCAATAGCTCTAGCTCAAAGAAATACTGTCTCTGTATTAGAAATATCTTCAGAAAAAGTTGACCTCTTAAATGATAGAAAATCACCAATAGTTGATAGCTTGGCAAGCAAATATCTAAAGAAAAAATCAATAGATATTTCTGCTACAACCAGTGCTCAAGAGGCCTATAAAAATACTAAATATATATTGATATGTACTCCTACTAATTATAATGAGAAAGATAATTCCTTTGATACTTCATCAATTAAATCTGTTATCCGTGATATTAGTAAGACAAAATTTAAAGGCACTATTATTATCAGATCGACTATACCCATAGGATTTACAAATGAGATACAGAAAAAATATAAGAATCTAAATATAGCTTTTTTTCCAGAATTTTTGAGGGAGGGCTCTGCTTTAGATGACACCCTAAATCCATCCAGAATAGTTTGTGGATCTAAGCATAGTCATGCTAAAAAGTTTTTAAATCTACTAATAGACTGTACTGCAAAAAAAAATATCCCTACTTTAATCACTGATCCCAATGAAGCCGAAGCTATCAAACTATTTGCAAATACGTATTTGGCAATGCGAGTAGCTTTCTTTAATGAATTGGATAGTTTTGCTCTTTCTAAATCTTTGAATACAAAGGATATTATTGATGGTGTTTCTATGGACTCCAGAATTGGAAACCACTACAACAACCCATCTTTTGGCTATGGAGGTTACTGCTTACCCAAAGATACAAAGCAACTTGTTTCAAGTTATGATTCTATACCGCAAGAATTAATAAAAGCGACTGTGATTTCGAACAAGAAAAGAAAAATTTTTTTGACACATCATTTAAAAAAACATTCAGCAAAAAGAATAGGTGTTTATAAGCTAGCAATGAAACAAGGTTCAGATAATTGGCGCGAGTCTGCTGTCCTTGAGATAATTAAGAAGTTAAAAATATCCAAAAAAGAAATTCTAATTTACGAACCACACTTTGATAAAAAAACCTTTATGGGAATAAAAGTTTTCAATGATTTAAAAGAATTCAAACAAAATTGTGATTTAATTATTGCTAATAGAGTTGAAGATGGTCTGATGGATGTCGCTAATAAGGTTTTTACAAGAGATGTATTTGGGAACAACTAAGTAGACTTTTTCTCATCAATTATATGAGATATCTTCGATACTAAATCGCCTAACTCTGGCTTATTAGCTTTTAATTCTTCAATAGTTAGTCCATCCAATTCATGAGGAAATACTAACCAGTTATCGGTTTCATGAATATAGTAATTAGGCTTTCGATCTGTTTTATTTTTATTGGGCTTAAAGTATGGGGTCGCAATTCTAATCTCGGGTGTATTTTTTTTACACGCTTTTTTAAGATCATTGACAACTTGATTGATAGATAAACCAGTATCATATACATCATCAACTATTAGAAGAGAGTCTTCAGATTCTAACTTTTTGATAACATAATTAAGTCCATAAACTTGA
>ERZ1046568.387-NODE-387-length-37343-cov-6.380149_pt1 | contig 37343 bp, 32 predicted proteins | sample MGYA00383092_ERZ1046568 | MGnify/ENA primary metagenome ERZ1046568 (study PRJEB29581, sample SAMEA5548362) | metagenome | biome: marine; feature: coastal; material: water | depth 1 m | study: Short-term variability in the microbial, nano- and picoplankton dynamics... | reverse complement strand
TAAAAAAAAAAAATTGTAAATATATTAAAAAATAATATTAAAATTATCAATGAAGAAGAACAAGTTTATCAAACCATGTCAAATGAAAATAGGGATATATTATCTCATGTTGGATATAATAAAGAATTGCCAAATAATGATTCAAACAAAAAACATTTTACAATACCAAATTTACCGGAATTTTATGATTTATTTAAAATACAAAAAGATTTAAGAGTAAATTATACAGATTTGGAAAGTTCTCCCCTACCCATTAAAAATAATATATATGATTCAAAATATCAACAAGTATCATTTAATTAAATTTCGTTTTTTGGTTTTTTTGGTTTTCGTTTTTATTCTATTTGTTTTTATTTTTGTATTAGAGCATAATTTTTTATTGTTATTATTTAATATTTTTAATGATATATTTTTATGTTTCTTTTTATTAAGTAATTTTTTATTAGTTAATGTTTTATATCCGTATTTGTGTAACATATTATAATTATAAAATCCTGTTATATAATTATTTTTATATACAAAGCCATATGGATATATTTTTTCAGTTATTTTTTCTTTATCATTAGTTTCTATATATTTTTTATATAAGATTTGATTGTTATATAATTTCTTTTCCTTCGTTCTTATTAAATGTAAAAAGTCATCATGTTTTTTTAATATATTTTTTGCTAAAAAATTACTATGGGAAACAATAACAATTTTAGATATTTTTTTAGGTTTTAAATAATTGTTTAAACAATTTACAATATTCTTTTCTTCTTCTCGTAATTCAATTAAATTATCAAATTTTTTATGATTTATATCACTATATAATTTATTTATTAATTTATCAAGTGTGTTTTCTATATTTTTACAATTATCGAGATATTTATATAATGTATAATTTTTATATTTTTTATTTTTCCCTTCTTTAATAAAATTATATAAAAATATAATACTATATTTTAATTCTTTTTTTAAATGACCAACTTTTTGAGGAACATTACCCCGTCCTATATCGAAAACACTAGAGTATTCATTAATACCTTTTATAATTTTTATTTTACCATTGATAAAATGTTCTGGGAAATTAAATATTGCTGTTTGAATTGTCCTTTTCATTTCTGAACAAAATATTATCCTACAATCTTTCATCTTTTTTGGTAAATATGTTCTCATTTCAATTATTGTAAGGATTGATTCTAATAATATAGAAGGGTCTTTAATTTTATAAAACATTGTAATTTTTTCTATCATGTGTTTTATATTATTACAACTTACCGCATGACGCATCCAAAATATTTCTAAATTCATTTTTAATAAAAAAAATATAAATAATATAATAATTATATATATATATATATTAAAAAATAATAAACAATATTATAAAGTAAATATTAAACTAAAATGAATAGTATAGTAAATATTACTAGTGTATTATCTGTAATGATATCAATTAGTTTTATGATATTTTTATATGTTAGATATTTAAATAATCAAAATGCTAAAAATCCATTTTTACAAAATGAAACGAAAAAAATAGAATATCCCCAATGTCCTGATTTTTTCGAAAGTACCACTGATAATAACGATGATAAAGTATGCAAAAATGTTGATAAAATAGGTAAGTGCCGTTTGTCAGATCCATATACAGCATCATTTCTAAAAGATGATTTATTTACTAATACAAAAGACGGCAATTATTGGAAATGTAGATGGGCAAAAGAATGTGAAGTTCCATGGGAAGGTATAGATAATTTATGTTAATTATTAATATTATTATTAATATAATATTATTATATTATTAATTATATCTTATAATATTACTTCAATATAAATAAATTTTATTTCACTATTAACTTATTTTTTTTTTACATCTGTTTCATCTATAACAACACTCTTAATTAATTTATATTTCTCATATACTGGTTTTACCCCCTTATGAATAGGAATATCTTTTATACTAACAAGTGAATTAAAATCAAACGCATCTTTAACATAAGGATTAGATAAATTACGTTTTTGTTTTTTATAATCTTCTCTAGTTTTAACTTCTTTTGTATCTGTAGACCCGGTATTTTCACTACTTGTTTCAAAACTAAGAAAATCATTAATATTATTTTTTAATCCATCTAAATTCTGTATCATATTTTCGACTACTTGACTAACATATCTTTCTTCTAAATCATTTCTTGCTACCAATAACATTCTGGTTGAATATGTTTCTAAATTTACAGATGTATTGATATTTCTATAAGATGAATTGAGATTCTCTGTTTTATCAAAAATAATATGAAACATATTTTTAATCAATTTATCACGATTTCTATAATTTGTAATCTGTTCTCCCTTTTCAATATCAAGACTTTTAATAAAACTTTTTTCATTTTTAATATCAATAGAATTATAATTATATATATTTAAATTATTAAGAAGTTTGATTCTAGTAAGTCGGTATTGAGGTAAGAAAAATACGACATTGATATTGTCATTCATAAATTTATTAGTAGCATTCTTAATTTCATCCAGTGTCATATCACTAGTAATATTTACTAATGAAAAATCAATCATATTTTTAAGTTCATTTTTAGTATATATATCACTAATAGTCATAGTATTATTAAATATTTTCTTTATATTTAATATTGATTCTTTATAATTTTCATTTGTTTCATCTAGTTCAATTAATTGTGTATTTCTAATAGTATCTTTTGTGTTATCACTAGGTATAAAATCATCTGTTAAATCAATCAATTTATTTAATTCACTTAATGTCCCTTTCAAATAATATATGAACGTGTTTTTAGAATATACATCCCCGAGTGTTTTAAATTTTAAATTTTGTTGTTTTTTTATAAGAAATGGAGATTCATTATATTGAGTAATGATTTCATTATCTGTTAAAAATCTGATTTTTGCTTCTTTTATTTTGGGTGATATAAATCTACATTTCAGTGCCTTTGTAATTTCAAAAATCATTTTATTTTTTTTATTAGATGTCAAATAAATAATATCAACTTCTTTGGAATATAACGCATTACCTAATTCATTATAATTATTATATGATATGACTTCAACATCTTCATCTCCATTTGGATTAATATCTGTTAAATAAAATAATTTTAATAAATGATAATAATCCGAATTATATTTATTAAGAACACCAACTTTGATTTTTTTATCACTTGTCTTCACAATTGGATTAATGTCTTCATAACTTAATATACCACTATTTTCTCCCGTTATAAATAAAAATGATTGATGAAAACAAACTCCCAACACTGAAAAATTTATGGGTGGTAATTTATTATTCATAAGTTTGTCTTTAAAATTACTTCTAATATGATTATGATTATTAATATAATTAATCAATATTTCTTCATCAACAAAAGCCATATCTAATCTATAATTTGCATCTGATTCATCTATTAATTGAAATATATTATCCATTGTCCCCTTTGTATTAATTCCTTTTATTGGAAAAATATGTCTTTTAAAATAAAGTGCCATTTCGTCAAGGTAATTTCCTTCATTGACTAGACCCAAATTATAAATTGGTAATTGGTCTTCAATCATAATTTTAATTGCTTCTTCTTTTGGTAAAACAAGATTATTAAACCCTTCTTTTAATGAAAGTTTCCCTTTTATAATGTCATCTAATTTTTCTACTAAATCATATTTATTTATAAAAAATATTAATGCGATTATCATACATACTTTAACAAGTAATGATAACATTTTCGTTATTTTTATTTTTCTTTTATTTTTAAAATAATAGTTATCCTATATTTTTATAAGAATATAATAAAAAATATTAAACTAACTTTTTATTCTAATAATAAATAGAATAAATAGAATAAATAAAATATTTATATATCTTATAATTTTATTGTTAAAATAGAATAAAAATATATTAGAATATATTAGAATATATTAGAATATATTAAAATAAAATAATATAATTAAAATGTTAGTAAATAAAATATTTGAAAATCCATTAACAGTATCGCTTATACTATATGTTATAATAACTCTTATAATATATATTCGTAATCCACAATTGTTTAATAATGATAAAAGTGATGATGAATACGCATCGTCTTTTTTAGCTAGAAATTCTTGTATTATATTTATTATTATTCCAGTAGTTATTTATGGTCTAGTATGCGGATTAACTAGTTATACAAATAGAAAAGAATATTGTAAGTTATTAAAATCAAAAGAATTAGATATAAAAGAACTTATTCAAAAATGTAAAAAATAAATTATTTAGAAGCAACTTTTTTAACTTTATTTAATTCCTTTTTAGTTAATTTTCTTGATGAATTGCGTTCTTTCTTTTTAAGTTTAGTTTCTTTTTTACCCTTAGTTGAAGATCCCTTTTTACCTTTAGCTTTACCTTTAGCTTTACCCTTTCCTTGCGTGGTGTGTTTCTTTTTTGGTGAGGATGTTGTTTTCTTTTTACCTTTTGTTGATTTTCTTTTTTTTGGTTTTGAAAATAATCTAGAAGAAGAATCACTATCGTTATTAATCATAATAACAGGTTTAATTTCATTAACACTGAAAATTGTATCATTATACTCTTCATTCATCATAGATTTATTATATAAAGATGATAATTTTCTTGAACGTTTGTGTGATTTTTGTTTAGAGTGTTTTTTATGAGAATGAGAATGAGAATTAGAATTAGAATTAGAATGCTTTCCATTCTTAACATTCATTCTATTGAAACTATGTCGAAACTTTCCATCTTTTGAACGACATTTGTATTCAACCTTAAAATTATCTTTTACTTTTAATTTATCATCTACCTTCCTAATATCATTCAAACGCACCTTTTTCTTTAAAGTTTGCACTTTATTTGTTTTTAAATTTGTTGTTTTAAACTCACATTCCATAATGGGATTATGCTGATTACTATTATTATGATTATTATGATTATTATGATTATTATGATTATTATGATTGCTATTGTTATGTCTAGAATGGCTTAATTTACGTGGAGGATTGGTAAGATTAAACTTATCTAAAGAAATTGTTCTATATTTAGAAGATGGTATGTCTTGTTGTTTTTGTTGTCTAGCAATTGTATTTAGATTTACCTTTTGACAACTCCTAGAATTAGGACGCATTAAACTACCAAACATTTTTATATTTAAAATTATAAGTTATATATTTATATATAAATTAGATATATTTTAATCTAGAATTAAAATATATAAAAAATTTAAAAAAATTATAATTATAAATCAAATAATGTATTATTCAGAATAACTATCAACTATATAATCTTGTATGCTAGTTTGTGGACTGTATTCGTCGTCTTTTTGAGAGGTGTAGTCTCGGTCTATTTCCATTTTAGAATAAATGTCTTTAATACTGAAAAGATTATTTTTATATTTATCTAGTGTATATAATTTTTGAGTTTTATTAAATGTTTCTTCATAATCAAAATAACTACTTCCTCCTCCATATTTGAAAAAGAATTTATTCCGTGTTTTATCTATACTTAATGTAATAACGTGTCCCATACCTATATATTTAGTAGCTATATCGAAATAATATAATGTTTTATCTAATTTAGTAATATCTTCAGCATCTATAAACCTAAAATAACCATATAAAAAATCACTCCCCTCCTTTTTATGTGATTTTACCATATCATTATATGTAAGCAAAACCCCTAAATCATTCATATCATCTAGATTATATTTTATTTCAATAATATAGGATAATATTTCTGTTGGTAATTTAGGTAATCTATTTCTATCTTGAACCAACTTGAGTTGTTTAATATAAATCTTACTGTCTTTAAACGCGTGTTTTAGTTCTGAATATAAAATAGGGACATCTTTATTATATGAAACAACGTTGTGTATCATCTTATCTATTTCGTTTAAGTTATAATAGGGTTTTAATTCTCGTTTATCATCTCTAGGCATTTTAAATGTGATACTTAAATGGAATGAATTTATAATCAAATTCTTGAATATGAAAAATGTAAAACTTAATTTATATAATGTAAAACTTTATTTAAATAAAAAAAGGAAATGTGTTTTTAATTTTATTTTATCTTTTTCCTTTTTGTTTTTTTCCTTTTTTTTGTTGTAGATTTAGATTTCTTTCTTTTTGTTTTCTTACTAGATGCTTTTCTCTTTTTTGTTTTCTTTGATTTTTTCCTAAGATGCTTCCTAGATTTCCCCTTACGAGCACCACCTGCTGTTACTGTTGCTGTTGCTGATTGTGTTGATGATGCTCTCTCTTTTGCTTCTTCTAATCCTGATTTACTTCCTAATTCTTTTGTTTGAGCATCAATATGTGTTTGTAAGTTTCTTAATGCAGCATCATACTCTGCTTTTCCTGCTTTTATATCTGAGAGTAAACTTTCAATATTTTGTTTTAAATCATCAGCATTTATGCTAACATCATTATATAATTCAGTCATTTGTTTTGTATTTTCTTCTATTTTTTTAGTAGACGCTATTAATGCCTGTTTTAAAGTATTATATTCTTCTTTTTGTTGGGCAACTGCAGCATTTGAATCTTCAATTTGTTTTATAGTTTGTTCACTTTGAGTTTGTTGTTGTTTTAGTGTTGCGTCTGATTCTTCTTCTTGTTCTGTTTGTAAGGTTTTTACTTTTTCTTGTACTTCCATTTCTGTTTGTAATATATCCGCATTAAGATTAATAATAGAGATTTGTTTTTTTTCTAATAAATCTCCTTCTAATATTAAATCTTCTTGTTTTTGTTTATTTGTTGATATTTGTGCTAAAGTTTTTTTATATTCCTCTTCAATTCTTACTAATTCTTGTTTAAATTTTACTTGATTTGTTTGATTTATAGTTTTAGTAGCTTCCTCTATTCTTTCTAGTCTTTTAGCTTCTAATTCGTTGTCTTGTTCTTTTTGCACAAGAAATCGTGATTGTCTATTTACTTTTGATTGTTCTATTTTTATTTTTAATTCTTGTTCATATTTCGTTCTGATTTCTTCCATTTTTTCATCATTAATTTTCATAGTATTCTCTCTTTCTCTTATTAATTCACTTATAATTCTCTGATTCAAAAGTCTTTTTAATTTTATTTTATTAAATTCACGTAATTGTGATTCTTTATCTTTTAATGTTATAGAATGGGATTGGCTCTTACTTGTCATTAAGTCTATTTGTTCTGCAACTTCAAGTTTATAAGATAAGTCATTACCAAACATATAAAAACCATCATTTTCAATATATACTAATATTATATTTTTATTTAATGATTCTTCTGATGTTGTTTCTGATGTTGTTTCTGATGTTACTAATATATTAGTACCAAATTCAAATATATTATTACTACTTTTATTATTAGATATATCAGGGTTTCCTGAATTTCTGTGTTTATATAATGTAAATTCAGTTTTTTCATTTAAATTAGTATCATTAATTACTAATAAATTATTACTATCATCTGAATCATTAAATTCATTACGTCCATCAAAAGGTAATAATAATAATTTTTTTCTATCTTTTGTACTTTTATATACTTCTTTATCAAACAATTTTACAAGAGTAGCTTTATCTCCAGTAGTTGATTTAATATGATTTACTTGCTTACTACTTATAGCTATTTTTAAACATTTTTTTACCCCAAGTAAAAATTCATTTAATTCTATACCTAAAGTGTCATTAATTTTTTGTGCCGTAACTCTTTCTATTGATAGTGTAATACCACTATCTTCACACAATATTTTGAAATCTAATTCTTTTTCGTCTTCTTCTAATTTATATTTAAACTTTTTTTTTAATTCAGGTAAATTATCTATAATAGTTTGTTCATTTACTTTTGATTTTGTAGTAATTTCAATGTCACTTAATAAAGTATTAGTAGATTTTAATGTCTCTATATTTTGTTGTAATGATTTCATTTTTTCCTTTAAATCAGTTACTTCTTTTTTATTTCTTTCAATTTCGTCATTTATATTAGTTTGTGGTGATTCCGATTTCGCAATTTTTTGTAGCGCATCACGATTAGCAGTTTTAGTATTTATTTTTTCCATTAAATTACTTATTTCATCTTCTGTATTAACTTTTATATCTTCTACAGAATCACTTAAAGTTTCTACGTAATTATTTAACATATCTAAATATGTTAAATAATTAGTTCCTTCTACTGTATTAGTAATTGTAGTATCTATTGTATTAGCTAATTTGTTACTACACTCCTGATTTGTAAAAATACCAATTAAATTTTTAAATACTTCATTTCTTTTTAAGAGAGTATTATCTAAACTTAAATATAACAGATCAATTTGTTTTACTATTTCACGATACAAATCCTCAGAAGATTGTTCTTCATTTGTACAATCAACATTAATTATTTTTCTTGTTGCATCTGACATCCTTCTTATTAAACAATTTATTTATTAATTTGTCTTATTATTTAATATTTAATTATTTATAATATTACTGAAGAAAAAAAATATAAAAAAATTAACTAATTAACAATTATTTATTTAGAGGTAGTTATGTTTATTATCCCAAAAGTCACCATTTGCTTCTTTGTCCATATAATTGTAGCCACATCTTTGTAAGTAATCAACATCTCTAATAACTAAACGAGAAGGAGACCCGCCACGAATCCAACCATCTTCAGCAACTTCTTCAACTAAGTGTTCTGGATTTTGAACGTTTTGGTCTAAATGTGGAACCAATGGAACCATAACACGGTCTAATGTAGATGCACCAGATAACACATTACAAGGTCTAGTAGTAACTGTATCTTCACCAGGAACCAATCTGCTTTCAATATTCATATCACCAAATCCACGACCTTTGTAAGGTGCACCACCATTTGGTCTGTGAAATAATTGTTGAGGACATCTTGGATTTTCCTTAGTTTCACCAAATCTCATATCAGTATCTTCATCAACAACATCATTTGGTGGTCTAAAACCATTTTTAAAGGTAATCATATGGTTATTTGTTGCGATATCCATAGAGTTTTTAATAGAAGTATCACAGTCAAAATGATTAGCAATTTGGTAATTACCAGGTCCTACACTTTGACCAGTTTGAACGTCTAAATAACATTCTTCATCGTGGGTTTTTGTTTTAACATTCACTTTAAAAGGGGTTGAAACATCTTGATTAACACAATTTCTTTCTTCATTAAGAAGTGTGTTATTTTTATCATAGTTTATTTCATTAGTACTCATATTTACGATTTAAGATTTGAAAGTTATAAATTTAATTAAAATTGTAAGTATATATATATTAAATATATTAATAGAAATTATTTTAGACAAATAATAATTAATTCGTATAAAAAAAAAAAAATAAATAATATATCATTTTAATTAAATAATGACCTCAATTGATTTAGATTTCGAAATTACATCACATTCACAAGAAACAAATTTAATTAATTCTATTCAAGAGATACTAAATATTAAAAATGTAAAACTGAATAATCCTTTAATACATGATTATATATTTAAAGTTTTTAAAAAAAAAATAGAATATAATGAACTTCATATCACAAAAGATGAAATACAACATTCAAGACCTAGTTCTCCGAAAAGAACAAATACCAACAATCTCAATTTACAAGAAATTAATAATTCAGATACGAATAATTCTAAAACAAAAAATGAGTTAAATGAAGTAGTAAAAAAAATGAATAGTGGGAATACTTCACTAGATTGTAATTTAAGTTTTAATAATTCTAGTGAATCTTCAAATAACAATAGTGATAACAATAGTGATAATGATAATGATAGTGATAATGATAATGATAATGATAATGATAATGATAGTGATAGTGATACATCAATATATAGTATAGATAGTGAAAGAAGTATTACAATGTTACTTAATAATAAAAAAAAAAAGGAAGATACTTTGAAATTATTTAATAACCATCATTATAATTTAGTAACTAAAAATAAACTAGAAAGACTAAATAATATTTTAAAACAATTTAATGATACTAATAATATAGTTTGTGAATTATATTTAAAATCGTCACCATCTCTCCATAAAAATTCCTTTATTAAAATATCTCCTCTTATTGAACCAATACATTATATTAAAACGTATCTTCCATCTACTTCACAAAATAATGATTATAATAATAATCATCTAATACCCAATACTTATACTCTTTCTCTTGTAAAAAAAATAAATTCAAAATATAATTCTTGTTATATTGAAGCCCTAATGGGATATTTGTTAAATAAATTAGTTGAAACAAACACATGTATTGGATATCCTCTTTTTTATGGATGTTTTACTGGAATAAAAGAAAACATTCATTTTGATATTAGTGAAGATTATGATGATATAAAACATAGGTCATGGTTTAAAACTAAGGAACAATCAAATCTTTTTATTAAAAAAACTATATATGAAGACGAAAGTAGTGATCAAGAAGAAGAAGAAAATAAACAAACAGAACTAGAAGAGTTATTACATTTAAAGGATTTAGATATTCTAGATGATAAATTGGATATTGATATTACACCAGAAGAATTAGAATTAAATTTAGAAACAAAATCAAATAAATCCTTATCTCTTAAATCAAATCATTCAACAACATCTACATATTCAATTAATTCAATTAATTCAAACAACTCAAATAACTCATATACTATAGATAATATTTCAGAGTGTAGTGATATTGATTTTAGAGATAAAATAGATGTAGTTGAATTTCCATCATTTCCTATAAATGCTAGTATAATGGAGAAATTTGAATTTACACTAGATGAACTTCTGGATGATATAGATTATGAAATGTGTGAGGATGAATGGCTCTCTATATTATTTCAAATAGTTTTTAATCTTATGGTCGCACAAAAACATTATAAAATGTGTCATAACGACCTTCATTCTAGTAATATAATGTTTGAAAATACAGATATATCACATCTTTATTATACTGTAAATGGAACACATTATAAAATTAAAACATATGGTAAAATATTAAAAATTATAGATTTTGGTCGTGCTAGTTTTTTTTATAATAACGAATGGTTTATAAGTGATGTATTTAGCGACGAAGGAGACGCTGAGGGACAAATAGAATATCCAAAAACTTCATATTTCAATCCAGAAAACTCAAATAATCCTATTAATTATAGTTTTGATTTAGTAAGATTAGCAACAACTATTTATGAAAGATTTGATGATAATAAAAAAATAAGAAAATTTCTTAATAAATGGATGAAAGATGATTTTAACGATAATGTTATTAATCTTGATGATGATTTTAGTCTTTATATTCATATTTCTAAATATTGTCATAATGCGAAACCCAGTAAAGTTATTTGTGACCCAATCTTTAATTTATTCACTATTAATAAACTCCCTTTAAAATCGTCTTTAACTGAAAAAGAACTATACCATATTTTTACATATTAATCTATTTTGATTTTTTATATTTCTAATAATAATAATAATAATAATACTAATACTATTACTATTATAAATTTATGATATATAATATAAATTTTACAAAAATACTAAATATACCATTACTAATAACTAATAATATACTTTATTGCTTTATTACTTTTTATAAAAATATAAATAATAAACCATTATATTTTTGTGTTTATTATAACAATATTTTTATGTTATATAATTGTTTTTTAACATATTTAATAATTAAATCAAAATATATCAAAAAATTAAAATAATATAGTATTAAATAGTAATATAAAAGTTAATTATTAATAATAATTATTATTAATACTATTAAATTAATATATTGTTTTAAAAAATAGTAAAACTGTTTTAAAATATAAAATAAAATGCCTGGTGGTATAATGCAGTTATCCGCATATGGTGGTCAAGATTATTATTTAACGAGTAATCCCCAAATTTCATTTTTTAAAAATGTGTATAGGCGACACACTAATTTTTCGATGGAAATGATTGAAATAGAACCAAAAACGTCTAATACTAATTTAAAAGAAACAACAGAAACAAAAATAGATTTTGTAATCGAACGTAATGCCGATTTAATAAAAGAAATATATTTTGTTTTTACACTTCCAGATATATATTCTGATAATACAACAAAAGACTATAAATTTCAATGGATTGATAGAATAGGAGAATATATTATTAAAGAAGCGACATTTAATATTGAATCTCGCGAAATTGATAAATTATTTCCAGAATGGATGCATATATGGAATGAACTCACATGTGATGAAGCAAAAAAAACCGGATATAATAAAATGATTGGTAATATATCAGACCTTACAAATCCACTTAAAAGCGATGGTTCAACATACCCATTTGATAATAGTAAAATTCGCCAAAGCATCAAATCTAGGAAAATATATGTTCCCCTCCCATTTTGGTTTACTTATTGTCTAGGAAGTGCTCTACCTCTCATTGCTCTTCAGACGGTTGAATGTAAAATCAATATTACACTACGACCATTTAATGAATTATATACAGTAATAGATAGTTCTTTAAGGAAAAAACCTCCCTCATCAACCTACAATTTAGGAGTGTTTTCAAGCAGTGGTTCAACCATTACATCATTAGATATTTCACCATCTATTGAAATTAATTATATATTTTTAGACAATGATGAAAGAAAACGTTTCGCAGCAGCAGAACACGAATATTTAGTAAATACTGTTCAAAAAGTAGAAAATACAATTACACCAACTACAAATAGTAATGGACATATTGATGTAATAGATTTGGAAATCCAACATCCGGTTTCAAATTTAATGTGGATATTACGTAGAACTGATTTTAAAAGTAGAAATCAGTTTTATAATTTCACAAATTGGCCAGATAAAACAATTGATCCAGTTATAAACCCTACAGATTATGACGAGTTTGTAGCAGAAGCAACATTTGATACAAGCAATATTAATTCATTAAAACACAAAGATATATTAAAATCAGCAACACTTAAATTTGATGGTGTTGGGAGATTTAAAACAAAAACTATGGAAATGTTTTCGCTAGTAAATAATTATCAACATATGAAAAGAATACCCGAAGATGGAATATATGTTTATTCCTTTAATTTAAATCAAGATATAACTAAACACCAACCAACAGGTGCGTGTAATTTTTCTCGTGTTACTAACGCCCAACTTGAATTAACAACTGTACCAAAAGAAGATTCAGGTTCGAGTTATGATTATGATATAATGATATTTGCCCTTAATTTTAATGTTTTACGAATCATTGGTGGTATGGGTGATTTGGAATTTTCTAATTAAATAATATTCTATATTCATTAATTTTTTTTTGTTTTAATTACAATATTTAATTATATTTAATTATATATATATATTATTTATAATAAAGTAAAAATCAAAAACTAAAAATCAACAATCGACAATGGTAAAAGATAAAGTAGAAGAAAAAGAAGATTTTAATGTTTTAAAAGATATGAAATCTGGTAATTTTGAATTATCTATCGAAGACCATATTATAAAATTCATATCTAATATTTTCATTATGGGTGGTGTATTATTTTTATTAATGATAAATTTTATTTCATTATCTTGTTGTTTAACAATTAATAAAGATGTTAAAATGTCTGGTAAAATAGTCGGAGTTATATTTTCCTTTTTATTTGGATTCATTTATTTTACAGTATTTATATTAGGTAATCATATAAAAAGACAAAACAAAACAATTGAATTTGATTCAAATAATTTATTTCCTTTCTAGATATATTTTTTTCTAATCATTAAGTATAGGGAATTTAAACTTTTATTTTAAAAGATATATTCTGTCAGATATATTTTTATAAATATATTAAAAAAATATATTTAAAAACTAAAAATATGATGGAAATGAATATATTAGCTCACGAAATAATAAATCCATTAAATATTATAGTTGGTTGTGCCGAACTTTCTAAAGTGGAGGTCGACCAATTAAAGAACAATAAAATTGCTTCCTATTTAAATACAATTGTATCTCAAAGTATGAAGTGTTGTCAATTACTCGAACAACAAATTAAAGAACAACGCGAAAATATGAATATAGGTCATTTAGATTTATCAGACTTATTAATTATAATGATTAATAGTTTAAATGACCACCCATTTGTGGTATCTAGTAAGAAAAAATTCATATTAGACAAAGACACATCTAAAACATATGATATAAGCATTTTAAATGAAAATAAATGTTATCTCAAAATAGTAATCAATAATATGTTAATGAATGCGGTAAAACACTCTAGTTGTGAAAATGGTAATATTACTATTTCTATAAACCATCTCCCCCAAAACAAACTAGAGTTGCGAATTGTAAATTGTATTGATATTGAATCTAAAAACGCCACACAACAACCCGAGGAACACTATTTCACTAAAAGTCATTTCTTGGGATTGAATATCATTGATAGTTTAGTCAAAAAAATAAACGCCGACTGGAATATGATACAAGACGCAAATAGTATCATCACATCACTTATTATATGATGTATTGTTTATTTTATTATATTTTATTATATTTTATTATATTATAAATACTTTAATTAATCTTATGATTTAATCTTCTAATTATTTATTTGTTTATTAATAATGGTTAGTAAGAAATCTCAAAAAAGAAAGGTTGTATCCCGCAAAACAACCAAAAAACGTCCTATTATGAAGAAAAAGACTTCTCGTAAGAAGAGCAAAAAACGTCGCGTAGTGAAGAAAAAAAGTTCTCGTAAAAAGAGTAAAAAGGGTATTATGAGGGGGGGGGGATGGAGACCAAACTACTGAACACTATAGTTTACATGATGATTTAAGATGTTTTAAATGTAAAAATAACATCGAAGCTAATGCACTCTATTTTCAGTCGAAACGTCTTAATGACACGATATATTATCATCATACGTGTTATTTGAATAGAATCTCCTCATAAAATATATGACATCCTGACGCGCCATATATAATTTCTATTTTTATTATATTTTATTTATTTTTATTATATTTTATTTATTTTTATTATATTTTATTTATATTTTATTATCTTTTATTATATTATAAATACTTTAATTAATCTTATGATTTAATCTTCTAATTATTTATTTGTTTATTAATAATGGTTAGTAAGAAATCTCAAAAAAGAAAGGTTGTATCCCGCAAAACAACCAAAAAACGTCCTCTTATGAAGAAAAAACCAGTTCGTAAGATGAGTAAAAAGCGTCGTGTAGTTAAGAAAAAAAGTTCTCGTAAGAAGAGTAAAAAACATCGTGTAGTAAAGAAGAGAAGCACTCGTAAAAAGAGTAAAAAGGTTATTATGAGGGGGGGGGTTGAACCGCTTAAGTCAGAAATAATAGAACAATATATAGAAGATAATTTCATAGAAAAAAATCTACCACTTAATAGTAGTATATATAATTTAGCAAGTTTTAAAAAACATATTTTATATAATGAACAGATTGTACAAGATACTAAATTTAAAAAGAATGCGGTTTTAGGTATAGTTACTCTTAATTCTCCTGAAAGTAAAGATGTATATAAATTTGTAAAGAAATATAGAAAAAAGCAAACATTGGATGATAATCATCTTTATATAAATAGATATTTTATAATAGTAAAGAATCCTAAAGGAAATATAAAATATGAAATTGAATATAACAGTAATAATTTTTGGATACTAGACTCGCAAGGATATTATTTTGATACAACAACATCAAAATTTATTAATAAAACAGTTATAGGAAGTGTTGGTTTAATCGGCTTAGAATCTTTAATTAATATGCTTGTCCAATATGTTATAATGAATATTTTATACTCATTAGATCCACCGTCTCTTTTATTAAATAATATTAAAGATTCTTCACATTTACATACATTATTAAATTCATCAGTAATAATGAATTATAAAATACTAGATGATGTAGCTATAGAAAAAATGGGTGATGATGGTTCAACAGTGTTACAGTTAATGATTAAAAGAGATAATACGGAAATTTATTTTTTAAATGATAATAATGAACAAATAACAATAACAATTGAAGATATTACAATTTTAAAGAATGAAAATGATAAAATAACAATAACTACAAGTAGTGAAATATATATTTTTGAAAAACAGGGTTTAAGTTATGAGCTAAAAGAATTTATAAAAAAATCTAAATTTAAAATAGTAAATCCCTCTTCCTCACAGTATCAATTAGTAGCAGCAACCGCAACATCCAATAAACCTGAATATAGACCAATATATCAAGGAATGTCGACTGAGACACACGATAATAATTTAAGTAATATTTTTGATTTACCAACTCATACGAACTTTGAATTTGAACTATATAATTTAGTACCAAAAAATGAAGAAGAGAGTATAAATAATTTATTAGATGAATATAAAGAAAAAGAAAAAACAATTTTATTTTATAAATATTTAAAAAGAGGAAAATATGCTATAAAAGAAAACAACAATACTAGTATTAATACATTTGCTGGAGAAGAAATAATAGATATTATATGTAAACACAAACCAAAAAAAGTAATTTTATCATACAAAATTAGACATTCACAAGAATCATATAAGAAACACATTTTTGATGTTAACGAGACAAAATTAACAGATGCACTTTGTAAAGAAGAAGAAGAAGAAGTATAACTATAAACAACAAGTAATATAATTTCTATTTTTATCTTTTATTTATGTTTTTTCACATTTTTCCTTTTCAATAAAAATTTATTTTTATTTTTATTATATTTTATTTATTTTTATTATCTTTTATTATATTATAAATACTTTAATTAATAGTTTAATCTTCTAATTATTTATTTGTTTATTAATCATGGTTAGTAAGAAATCTCAAAAAAGAAAGGTTGTATCTCGCAAAACAACCAAAAAGCGTCCTCTTATGAAGAAAAAAACTACTCGTAAGATAAGTAAAAAGCGTCGTGTAGTGAAGAAGAAAAGAAGTTCTCGTAAAAAGAGTAAAAAACATCGTGTAGTAAAGAAGAGAAGTTCTCGTAAAAAAACTAAGAAGGTTATTATGAGGGGGGGAAAATGTGAACACCTAATTATACCATGTATTCAAGATACTATGCCAGAAAGGAAAAAAAATTATAGAGTACAGACAATGAAAGTTCATCCTGACAAAGCTCCAAATTGCGACAAAGAATTCAGGATATTAGGTCTGATGTGTGACGCAAAAAACAACTATGCTCCTAGTGAAGAAATTGGATTATATGATAATTATTTTTTAAAAACTCATTTAGAAAATGATAGAATTAAACTGTTTGTTACGAAGTATATACCTGAAACAGGTAAGGAACCTAAGATTGAGTCACTAATGTTGGATGATTTTAATATAATGAAACAGAATCTTAAACCCTACAATCTTAAACCTAATGATGTTGGTATTAAAAAACAACATATAAAACCACCTACAATAAAAGAAACACGAGCACAAACAGAAACAGAAGCACGAGCACAAGAACAAACACAAACACAAGCAGAATCAGAAGCAGAAGCACTAGCACAAGAACAAGCACGAGCACGAGCACAAGCAGAAGCAGAAGCACGAGCACAAGCAGAATCAGAAGCAGAAGCACTAGCAGCTGATTATCCTCCAACACCAGCACCAGCTGATTATCTACCAACACCAGCACCAAGACCAGCTTCAACTTTTAAAAAAACAATTAAAGAACAAGAAGAACTATTACCTATTTTAACTATGGAAGAATTTAATTCTAAATTTGATGACATAACAAGTCAACGAAATATATATTTTATTGTTATTAAAAAAAAACCAATAAAATATACGGGTGATAATATTACTATTTATTTAATTGACGATACAGGTAAAATAAAAAAAAAGGAATTAAAACTTCAAAAATTTACAACTCCACAACTTGAAAATATGTTAAACTATATTTCAAGAGAAATTCGCAATTTTATGAATAATAATAATTATAATTTTCAAAAATTTAAACCATATTAATTAGATGAATTAGAATAATAATTATCTTTTTTCATATTTTCCTTTTCAATAAAAATATATTATATTTTATTATATTATAATTATAATTATGTCTTCAAAGAAAACAAAAAAAAGAAAAACAACCAAATCTAAAACATCTAAAACTAAATCTAAATCTAAAAAAGAGAATTTGTTTCTAGTGACGTCTCGTTTGAATGTTCCACAGCGTAAATATTGTAAATGTTTAATGAGTGTTCGTAAAACACAGAAAAATCCATACCCTATTTGTATTCATTCACTTCGTAAAACTAACCTAGTTAATTATACACTCAAATCCACTAAAAACGCGAAATTTCAATTTAACCCATCGCGGACAAATTGTATTCTTAATTATGACCTCGCAAAATTCGCACTAGAAGACGTTCAACTTCTAGCAAAAGAACGCAAAATACCAATAACATATCTTGACAAAAAAAAGAAACGAAAACCATATCAAAAAAACACATTAATCAATAAATTAGTAACCAATTACCTCAAATATAATAAAACACAACCCAAAAAACAATCCAAATCCAATAAATCTAAATCAAACTCTAAAAAGAAAACCAAAACGAAAAAATAAAAAAATTAATTATGACTATTTCTAATTATTAATCTAATTATTAATCTAACTATTTATTTAATGTGGTGTATTATATATTCTATAAATATTGTCGCAATTCTTTTACTATAGCAATATGACTATTATATGCTAAATTATATTCAACCGCCCAATCATATGCGGTTTTCCTGTCTATATCTTTCATATGAATGATTTTTTTATTCCGTGAAATAAGTAATTTACACATTTTTAAATCTTCGTTTCCAACAGCATGATGTAAAGGAGTTTCTCCATAATTATCTGTTTTTAAAAGTTCATTTTTATCGACATTTTCAAAAAATCTATAACACCGTTCTTCAACTGCTAAATGTGATTGTGTTTCTCCATATCTTAATCCAAATCCTATATTTTTTGGTCTGTCAACCATTGTTAATACTTAAATACATTAAACATTTTTAATTCAATTTTTTCATTATTTGTCTATAATATAATAATAAAATACAGTTTATTAATAATAATTATAAATCATTATAAATTATCACCTACACTAATGCGATTTCTTCTCTTTCGTAGATAGTTTTCTTTTGGGTTTTTCTTTACTCCTACAATATTATTACTGTTTCCTACTTTAGTCATATTATTTACAAAAAAAGAACTACAAAAAAAGGCATCTAGTAATAATAATAACCACAAAACTATTATTAAACAATAAGATATAGAAACTACACAACTTACGATCATTTTGGGATACGCATATAATTCAAATAACCGTATTTCCATAAAAGCAGTTTTATTGTTTTCTATGAATGACTTACCAAACATAAAATATATAAAATTCATTATTAATTCTGCACCCATCAATAAGTAAATAAAAAATTTAGGACTTGATACATCTATTAGTTTTTTTTCAATTACTCTATATCTTTCATTTGTATATACATCTATACGATTATTACTACATTTAGCGTCAATTAGCAATTCTGCTATTTTAAATATAAAATAAATTACAACTGGAAAATAAAATGCATTTATCCACCCTAAATAATTATATATGAATTTATTTTGAATTATAGTATCATATTCTACTATATTTAATTCTATTCCAACAATTATAAAGTATAAATATAAAACAATTATTCCTACATATATTAAAAATTGCGTAATCATTTTAATTCAATTAATTATATCATCATAAATATTTATTAAATCATATAACAACTTCATTATAAAGTCAGATGTATTTTTATATTTAAGTTAATATTTTTCCACATTATTTTTTCATTTTTTTTATATATAGTGCAATTATAAATTACTAGATATTAATTTATAAAATTAATTTATAATTGCACTATATATAAAAAAAAATAAAAATAAACTCAATATAATGGGAGATTCTTTTGAGGAATCAATTAAAAAACGGTTGGACGAACTAAATAATGTAAGTTGTACTAGTTTTAGATGTAAACAACATAAATATATAATTATTAATCAAATTGAAAATATGATACTTTATTTAAATGAAATAAATAGAGTTGAAACTAGATTAGTAGATTTAAATAGTAATTTAGAAAATAATGGAACAATATTAGAAATAATGAAAAACGAAACTAAAGATAGTGATAATTATTTAAGTGATCAAACTAATCATTTTTCTGTTGAAAGTTATCAACTAGATGAATTAAATAATAATAAAAACATGATTGATAAAAATATGAAATTATATCTAAATCAATTAAAAAAATTATTTTATATAATATTAACACTAACCATTATATATTATATTTTAATATCATTCAAACCCCCTAATCAATAATATTATGATTCAATGTCAGATTCAGAATCATTTAATTCATCGTCATCTTCATCATCATCACCATAGTTTTCTATAACCGTCCAATCCTTCCAATATTTATTTGAACCACCTTTTAATTTACACAATACACGAATCATTTCAGTTTGAAAAGTGTTTCTATTGATATTTCTAATTTTATGATTACATTGATCAGCATATTGTTTGAAAGTATCAAATGCCTCTCCAATAGTAAGACGCTCACCGGCTGTTTTAATAAGACAGTCCTTTTTAAATCCTTCATAAATATTATAACCACTTTTATATTCATCTATGGCGTTTTTAACTATTTTAGGAAGTGGTATTTTAAAATCATTTTTTTTTAATTTTTTAAATCTAATAATTAATTCATTAAGAAAAACTTCTTTCCAATTACCAAATTTAGTTTTAACACTATAATCTTTAACAAAATGATTTTTATATTTCGTTGGATTATCTAATCTTACATCGCTATAATCGCAAAACTTTGAAATATACGGCGATACACGAATTCTACGCCATGTCCCTTCATCTGTAGAGCCGATTTCTGGTTTATCATTACAATTAAAGAATAACATATATTGTGGAGTAAATGTCTTTTGTGGTTTATGAAGTTCTCGACAACTTAATTGAGTGCCACTAACTGCTTCTTTCATAACACCTGTTTTAATACTTTCTCCTTCGTCTGGTTCTTCAGAACATACAATTCTTTTACCAAGTAATACAGCAACCGCAGGAGATGCTGCGTTTGCGTCGCTCCTACTTTTAGTTAATAACGCCGGACTAGCAACGCAATAATACTCACCAAAAACTTCTGATAATAATTCAAAATTAACACTCTTTCCATTACTACCACTTCCAGTGCATACATTAAAAGTTTGTATATATGTTTTTCCACTTAATGATAACGCCCAAATATTCATCATATACTCTTTCATTTCAGAATTTGGAAACAGTTTATCTAAAAACTCATTTAATTCTGTATCATATTTTTGATATTCTGGATCACTAAAACGCACTTCATCTGTTATATAATTATTTTTACTAGAAATAGAAATCATATCATCAGGAACTCCATCTCTAAAAGTACATGTTTCGAAATCAAATATTCCATTATTACAATGAAATACATTAGGATTACTATCTAGTAATTTATAAAAGTCTGGATCGTAGAATTCTGTTGCTAATTCTTTTACCAAGGTTGTTCTTTTGGTTGAGTTTTCAAGATAAATAACGAGATTTTTTGCTATATCAATACTATCTTCTAAATCACTTTGATTCAATTTCAATTCCTGAACCGTTTTTCTTCCTTTTTCAAGAGTTGAAATATTATTACTTAATTCTGTTGTATTCGAATTAAGTAGATCATCCATAGAAGAAATTGGATTATGTTGTTGTGTTGTTTCAAAAGCAGTTATTTTATTAATTTCATCCTTAGTTGATTTAATATTTTCTCTACAATTATTATAGAATTTTTTAAAGATTAATAATATTTTATCTTTAAGATACATTTTTATTTTATTTCCTTCTGTATCAACTACCCATTTATGATTTTCATAATAATACCATTGGTTGTTTTCAATTGAAACAAAATTGATATGACTTTCATTATCTATTATTTTCTTTATCTCTTTTGAAAGTGTAGAATCACCAATCCTATCTTTATAAATAGGTTGTTTGAACACATCTATAATACCTGTTAAAATTTCTAAAGAAATAAGTTCAGAAATTCTAATAAAGTCTTTCTTATTATCTAAAAATGCGAGTTCTTTTAAATATTTAATATTAAATTGATATTTATTGTTAATATAATTTCTCTCAAATAATCTCCAAATATTTTTACATCCTTCCTCATCATATTTATTTTTACCTTTCTTACTAAATTCTATGAAAGCAAAAAACCCCTTATTCCAATCAATGTTATAAAGTGCTTGACCTATTTTCCACCAATCATCATAATTAGAAGCTCTATTACTATCTATACAAGACAATACTTTATGAAGAAAATCTAATGTTATAGAAGTAGATTCAGGTTTTTTTAGATTACGAGGTGTCGCATTTAATTCTCTTGTAATTCCAAGAACTTTATCAAACTTTTGTTGTTGAGACGACTGAGAACTTACATTTATTTCACTTTGTAAATTTACCAAAATAGTTTCATTAATAGGAGGAACAACTTGTTTAATTCCAAAATTAGATAATTTATGAATTAAACTAACCTTATTTTTTATATAATCTTTAAGTTCTAGTTCTTTTCTTTTAACAAATTTAATATTTTGTGTATTACTAATAATATTATTTTCTACTAAAGAATTAATGTCAGAAATACTGCTTTGTTTAAATTTAAATACTTGTGATATTTCATATGGTTTGGAATATGGTTTTCCTGAACCATATAAAAACCATGCATTTGTAGATATAACAGAAGCATCTAACACATCTTCAATCTTATTTAATTGATCAATTTCATTAATAATTTCAATAAATCGTTCATTCTTTAACATATCTTGTCGCACTTTATGTAAAATAACAACCGGAAATACAAATGTTGGACATATAATATGAATACCATCTTTAACAATTTTAGAATCTTTTCTTGTATGAATATATGCTGTTTCTCTTTCTAATAAAACAAACTCCATACTTTCAATGACAAAACTATTTTCATTAGGAAATGTTATGTGTTCATTAAGATTAACATATTTTTTTAAACAATTAATATATATATTAATAATTTTTTTCATATGCGATTCAGTATATTTATGTTTTAGAAGCGTATCTTTATCTGATAGTTCCAATTTATGATTATAATTATATTTGAAATCTAAATCAATCTTAATCACATTATGATCCCTATAGGTATCATCAAAACCAACTAATTTATCAATATTAAAAGGAGTTTCTAAGAAATATGTTTCGATATTTAAATTAAAACAACAGTCGTTATATAATTTTAAAAATGATTCAAAATCTTTTTCACTTTTAATGAAATATTTACCATTTGAAAAATTAGGTCCAGGAATTGATATAATATTTGCCTTACTACTATCAAAAACCTTTCTCTTACTTAAAAACTTTTCTAATTTATTTTTTGGATTTGACATTTTTAATTTAATTATTAATAATTATTTTAATTTTAAATATTATTATTTAATAAATTAATAATTAAACAATACACGTATATATAATATATTTATAACTCGAAATATATTTTCAATTTTATTTTTATTTTTTTTTATTAAAAACTAAATATTTAATTATTCTTAAATTTATTAAAATTTATAAAAACTCAAAAAACTAAAATTAAAAGCTAATAATATTCTAAATATAAATTAACTATACTAATTTAAAAAGTTCCATAATCTTTTTTGTTATTACCACCTCCTTTCTTTTTTGATTTAGACCTTTTTACTTTCTTTCCCTTTTTTGATTTAGACCTTTTTACTTTCTTTCCCTTTTTACCTTTCTTTCCTTTACTTTTGGATCTAAATAAAAATCCCCCTTTGGATTTTCTTTTTTTGGGTCCACTTCTTTTCTTAGTAGTATTTCTTTTCTTAGTAGTATTTCTTTTCTTAGTAGTATTTTTTTTCTTAGACCGTTTACTTTTGGATCTAAATAAAAATCCACCTTTGGATTTTTTAGGTCCCTTTCTTCCCTTTCTTTTTTTAGTTACCTTTTTAGATGCCTTGCTTTTTTTGGATTTACTTTTTTTGGATTTACCTCTACTGAAAATACCACCACCACTTGCTGAATAATTAGTTGAATAAGCCATATTTAATTATTTATTTATTATATATATATGTATATATATATAAGAAGAAAAAAAATAAAACTGAATTAAAAAATAAAAATAAATTAAAAAAACTAATTGTTAAAACATTCTAGACAAAATTTATTATTATATTCTGAATTAATATTATTAAATGTTTTTTTATTTAAATATGTTAATGAATTTATATTAAGTTCTTTCTCTATATCAACTATATTTCTACGAGCAGCAATTAAATCTTCTATATCTGGAAAATCAACTCCATAATTACAAATATTAACTATAGGAGGAGACGCAGACATAAAATGAATTTCTTTTGGTTTATATTCTCTAATAAATTTAATTAAATATTTAACAGTGTTTCCTCTTACTATACTGTCATCAACTAGAATTATTTTTTTATCTTTGATAAATTTTTGATTAAACTTTGATATTTGATATTTATTCTTACACGCATCTAGTCTCTTTTTATTATTATCTAAAATAAAAGTGCGTTGTTGATTCTTTGGATTTTTTTCTATTAATTGAATATAAGATGCATTTAACGCTTCAGAAAAAGATTGTGCTTGAACTATTCCTGATTCTGGTATTCCACATACTATTATATTATTCAGTTTATTTTCTCTTTTTTTATCGTATTTATTATTTTTATCATATTTAACTAGAGACTTATATAATTTATCTTTTTTCTTTAATTCTTCAAATAATAATTTACCTATATTAGTTCTAAATTCTAAAACTGATATATCATTAACGGTTGTATTTTTACGCATAAAATAAAAATATTCAAAAATACAATGTTTTTTAACTGGACTATATATTTGAGACATCAATTTAATATTTAATGTTTTATAATCCATTTTAACTATACAACCTGGTTTTATATCTCCAACTAATCTATAATTATCATTAAAACAACAATTTTCACTAGAAATTATAATAGATTTATTATTTTCTGATAATCCATAAACTAACGGACGGACCCCATACTTATCTCTAATTACCCAACATTCATTGTCAAATTGTATAACAATACAAAATGCTCTATCTATTAAAGAAACTATTTTATTTAATATTTTTCCAATAATAATAGTTTTATTAGTTTCATTATTTATATTTAATTCTTTAATAGATACATTTCTAGTATATTCTTCTTTTAATAATATTATTAATCTTATAAATAATAAACTATCATTAATATCTATATCTAATGCTATATTTTTATTATAATATTCTTTTAATTTAGGATAATTTATAAATAGTTTTTCCCAAATGAACATAGGAACATTACCATTATAAATGAATGCTGTGTCATTATATTTAGAAAAAGTAAACGCAATTGGTTGTGTTAAGTCAATAAAAGAATTGTTAATATTATTATTATTATTTTGCTTTTTACCAGATGTTGAATAACGAACGTGTCCAAACCATACTTTACTATACATGTTTTTGATTGTATTACTTAATTCATGTTCATTTATTAAACCATAATGTTTTTCAATATGTAGTTTATTTTTTTTATTATCTTCTTTTTTTATATATGACAATCCATATGATTCCCGTCCTCGATGTTGTAGTTTTATTAGAGATTCTAAAACAGTTTTATAATTAATTTCTTCTTTTCCAATAATTCCAATTAGACCACATTCAGTATTCATTTTAATATAAATTTTTCAATAATACATCTAGTAAATAAATATATTAATGATATTATACTTATATAATTAAATGTTAAAGAAAATACTTATAAAATTGATTTATTAATTAAAATCAAATAATGTAAAGAAAAAACAATTAAGTTGTTAAAAATGTCATCATTATCCAGAAGTTCTAGAAGTCCCTTTAATAGAAATCAAGAAGAATTTTTATATTATTTAGAAGAATACGATAATTCAATAATAGACTACTATGGTATTGATAATCCATTTTTAACTATAACATTTAATCCTTGCGATGATTTCAATGAAATAAATATTATTTATAATAGAAACTCACAAATTTTTGAGTTTCCCAGTTTATCTTACGAATTAAATAAAAAAATTAATGATTACACTAAATGTAAAATTAATATTACACTTAAAATTAATAATGTAGAACATTTTCCATTTCAACCACCATTATGGTCACTAGAAAACATTGAATATTTTATACCATCTGGAATACATATAAATATTGAAGAGTATTATGAATACTTAGTTAATTTACATAATGAAAATTATAAAATAAATAAAAGTTGGGTTCCTGGAATGCAACATGTTAATTCTGACTTATTAAACTTTATTATTATTGCTAATACATTTGATTATCTGTAGAATATTTAATTATAATTTAATTATAATTTAATAAAGAAAATTAACATAAAAATAAATAATTTAATAATCAATTTAAGATTTTTTTCTTTTATATATAGTAATTGAAATATAGTAAATATTATTTAATTAATATTTATTATATTTTTATTCGAATAATGCCAGGATGTCCGAGTGGTTAAGGAGATGGACTTAAGTTCCATTGGAGTTATGCTCCGCGTAGGTTCGAACCCTGCTCCTGGTAACAGTATAGATCCAATGGGTTTATACACTTTAAATGTTTAACATTTAATTAAATTTGTTTCAATTATTAAATATTTTCGTTTATATTTTAAAATTAAATTACTATAGTATAGTAAAGAGGATTATTAGTTATTTAATATAATTAATTGTTTTCTTTTCCAAAGCCCCTGTGGCCAAATGGCTAAGGCGTCTGACTTCTAACATTGAGTTATCAGAAGATTGCGGGTTCGATCCCCGCCAGGGGTTTAATATTTCTTTATGAAATATATATTTTATTTATTTTCTGTTCTTTTTTAATCCTATAGTTATAAAACTAACTATTACAACGGCCATAAAATTACTAATAAACGTTACTACAGGTATAATATAATCTTTCATTTTAAATTTATCATTTTTTTTTAAATATTTTATAACCCATATATAAACCAATATCTACCAATGGAACAACAAATGACAAAGCGATTGAAATACCAATTATTAAACCAACATCACTTTTTTCTATAGAATAATGTAAGAAAAAACATACTATGAACGGTAATAATATTGAAAAAAATAGAGTAATTGGATGATATACTAATCTTTCTTTCATATAATCTGAAGGAATATTATAAGATACTAATTTTTTTGCTTCATTATCATATGCTTCTTGTGCTTCATTTTTTGTTGTTTCGGCAGTTATAAAATCAGTTTCTTCTGTTCCTGCTTCTGTTCCTGTTTCTGCTTCTGTTGCTGCTTCTTTATTTTCTTTTGCTGTTATGTAAATAATATTAGCTGTTTCAAAGGCTTTATCGGCATCATTTTTATTATTTTCAAACGGTATAAGTTTTTTATCGTCTTTATCTTTTATAAAAGAAAATAAATACCCTAAAATAAGAGATAATACAATAGGAAGTCCTATTCCAATTAAAGTATATATTAATAATGATATTACCGAAATTTTTTTAGTATACATAAAACTATTAATGATAGAATAATAAGCTTCTGATGTTGGTGCTAAAATTGTTGCGACTAATAAAGTTGTAGTGCTATTAAATAATAATCCATAAACAGCAAATATAATTGAAGCTAATGTTTTAAAAAATATATTTAATTATGAAGGTAACATCTAAACTTAATTTATTTATTATAATTATTAAATAATAATATTATAATAAATAATAATATTATAATAAATAATAATATTATAATTATTTCTAACATTAAAACTAATTTTTAGTTATAATAATATTAATATTATTGATTAATTATTTTTAAAACAATTAAATTTAATTTAAGTTTTTTTTCAAAATTATTTTCTTTTCTTATATTATAAATATATTTAGTAAACTTTTAATTAATTAATTTTTATTCACAATGGGAGGAGGTTTAATGCAATTAGTCGCCTATGGCGCACAAGATATTTACCTTACAGGTAATCCACAAATTACTTTTTTCAAAGTTGTCTACCGAAGACATACTAATTTCTCTATGGAATGCATCCAACAAACTTTTAACGGTTCTTCTACTTTTGGAACAGGAAACAATACTGGAACTGTAACTGTTTCCAGAAATGGTGATTTATTATCAAGAGTTTATGTTAGAGTTGATCAAAACTCTACAGATGGTATTTCTGGAGACCATCTTATAAAAGATGTCACTCTTGAAATTGGTGGTCAAGAAATTGATAAACACACAAGAGAATGGCTCCAAGTTTGGGCTGAACTTACAACTCCTGAATCTAAAGCTGCTGGATACAAATACTTATCTGGTGGTTTCACTAATACTTTAGTTAGTGCTGGTGGAACAGCACAACAATCTATTATGGTCCCACTTCAATTCTGGTTTTGCAGAAATCCAGGTCTTGCTCTTCCACTTATTGCTCTTCAATACCACGAAGTTAAGATTAAAGTAAATTGGGGAACAAAAACTGAAATCGCAAGAGATGGTAACTTTGATGTTTCACCTGTTCCAACTGCTGAATTATGGTGTGATTACATCTACCTTGATACTGATGAAAGACGAAGATTCGCGCAAGTTTCTCATGAATACTTAATTGAACAACTTCAAAATCAACCTGAGGGCGCATCATCTTCAAAATACAGAATGAATTTCAATCACCCAGTTAAAGAACTTATCTGGACTAATATTTCTTCTAATATTACTAGTCAAAAAGCAAAAATCATGCTTAATGGACACGATAGACTTTCTGAACAAACTCGTGAATACTACCAAATCAGACAACCACTTGACCACCACACCGCAGTTCCTGGTTACAATATTAAAGAAACTGAAAGACCACAATTACTTACTACTCCTATTGTAGTTACTTCTAAAACAACAGCATCTGCTGCCGATACACCAAATGCTGATGAAGAATTTCAAGTTCTTGCTGCGACTACATCTAATCTTAAATTATACTCTACTACAGCAACAGATGTTGATATTAAAGTTGGTGATGTTCTTTCAATAACATATGTAATTCTTGTGGATAGTGATGCTGGTGTTGGTGATGAATCTGTCAGTATTTCAGTTGTCGTAGATGCTATTGTTACTGCTCCTGCTGATGCTGCTGTTGCTGTTTACACTGTAAGTTTTGCTGCTGGTATGGGTACTGCTGATACACCTGTTGCATCTATTGCTGGTTCCGGTTCTATTACTGTATTAGCTAGAACACAAAACCCAACTTCTAGATGCTCTCAACTCGCCAAAGATGTTAATGTGTATTCTTTTGCTCTTAAACCAGAAGAACACCAACCATCTGGAACTTGCAATTTCTCTAGAATTGACACTGCACACTTACAATTTAGTACAGCTGTTACTGTTGATAACATTTATGCCGTTAACTACAACGTTCTCCGTGTCATGAGTGGTATGGGTGGTCTCGCATACTCTAACTAATTTTATTTAACTATTTATTTTTTATACTTTTTTATTTTAATTTTAAATATTTATTTAAAAAATTCAAAAATTCAAAAATCCAGTAATATTAATTTAATTCAAAAAATCTAAATTAAATGCTTTCATATCTATATTTCCATCTTTTAATAATCCAGTCATCTTAGTCATAATATTTTTAATATTCACAACTAATTCTTCTTTATTTTCACATTTACTCATATCACATTTCTTCATATCGCATTTACTTTCATCGCATTTACTTTCATCACATTTACTTTCATCACATTTCTTCATATCGCATTTACTTTCATCACATTTCTTCATATCGCATTTACTTTCATCACATTTCTTCATATCGCATTTATTAGTAATTGTTTCAATAATATTTGGTAATAAACCAGGTACAAATTTTTCTAATATACTTTTAACTAGTTTAGTTCCAGTATTATTGTCATTATTTAAATCTACATTTGTTGCTACTTTAAAATCAACATCTACATTATCAACACTCATTTCATTTTTCATATCACATATTTTATCTTTCATTAACATGCATTCATCAATAAAATTATATTCTTTCTTAATATTATTAGGTTTTTTCTTTCCAAAACCTAAAGGACAACCAGTTAAATAATCAACAACAGTATCTCCCATAATCATATGTTTCGGTTTAGAATCTATTACAATAGGACAACTACTGACAGAATTAGTTAATCCTTCACATATATTACTTTTATTATTAAGAACTTTTTGAAATAGTGTAAATACTAGATATGTCAGAACACAATTAAGTAATAAAATAAACATAAATATCACAATAGGATTATTTAATAATCCAAATAAACAGTTTTCATTAATTATATCCATTTGTTTTAAGCATAAATTATTTTGAGATTTAAACATAGTACAAGAAGGAGAAATTTCACTATCTAGTGATTGTAGTAAAACCATAACTAGAAATGCAAGAACAATTCCAAATATAATATTCACACAACTACTACTACATATTTTATCTAAAGAACCAACATCTAATTTTGGTAAGGAAAACATATTATTTAATAAAAACTAATTATACGATTTATTAATAAATATATAAATTTATAAATATATAATTAAGTATATATTTTATAACTAAATAAAAAACACAAAAAAAATAATATATTAATTATATAATAAACTAAAAAAATAATATTTAATAAAAAATGAATAATAATAATAGTGTTCCCGTAAAAATAGGATATTATATTTTATTTGTTATTATAATAATAATTTTAATAAGTATAATTGTCCTTTTATATGGTTGTATATATAAAAAAAAAATAGGTTCAGCATTTAGAACAAAATTAAGTAATGCTTTAACAGATAAAAATTTATTAACTAATCATACTACAGGAAGTGATAATTATATAGACCCTTCATTTATAGAAATATATAAAAAAAATATAAAAGATGAAACAGAAATCTTATCTGAATCTAGTAAAAAAAAATATATTGTTTCAATTGATAAAATGGAAATATTTGGATTAAAATTTTTAGGTATTGCTTTATTTATAATGTTAGTATCATTAAAGAATCAAGAATACATTGAAGATTTTACAAATGAAACCTCCGTCAAACTTGGTAATTTAAATGTTCTAATTATATTAATTATAGTAATTATATTATTTGCTATAACATCTTCAATATATTTATTTATTAAATTTTATAAAATGACAAAAATATTATCAATAAAATCAGGAGAGTTACAACTTTTAAAACAAGGATTATTATATGAACCTATAACTAATGCTATTATAGCAGAAGGAGGAGAAGAAGCAATTCTAGGTAAAAAGGTTAATATTATAAAGATATTAATAGAATATCAAACTATATTACGTGAAACTGATGAAGATTTTAATTTTATTTATCCCAAACGTAACAATCAATTAATAAATAATATAGAAAATAGTATAGAAACAGGCGCCTCTACTACCCTTGTAACTACTAATGATATTAATGAATTTTTTAATGCTAACATAAATAATAATTTACCTGCTCCATTTAATGGAGGTGATAATAAATATTCTGAAATTTATACAAATACAGCATATATGGGAACTATTATATCAGGTGCATCTATGTTGGTATCTATTATAAGTTTACTTGTAATATATAAAAGAGCAGAATAAGTATAATTATAAACTTAAACTATAATACTATATCCTTTATCATTTTTTTTGAGATGTATTTGACTACTACAATGTTCTTTGATTTGTGAAAGATGTGAAATGCTTAACACAAAATCAAATTTCTCAACCAAAAAATCAAATATTGTTCTAACATTATTAAGGTTATTATAGTCAAAACTAGTCCAACCCTCATCAATAGCAATAAAATTTGGTTTTGGTAATTGAGATATATCTAGTAATGCTAACCTAATCGCTAAACTACTAATAAATCGTTCAAATCCACTTGCGTTATTTAATAAGATTAATCTCCCATTATAAATAGGTCTATCAATATAAATATCGATATGATTATTATCAACTTGAACTTTTACAACAAAATTAGTACAAACGGATAATAATTCATTAATCTTACTTTCTAATCTAGGAACCACTTTTTTAATAATTACAAATGGTAAATTTTTGAGAGCATCATTATATACTGTGTAAATATTTAACTCTTTTTCTATATCTTTCATTCTCTCTATTTCTTTTTTATGCTCATCTAGTTTAGTATTATTCCTAGTAAATTCTGTCTTAGAAACATTTAATTTATATTCAATCTTTTTTTCTTGCTCTTTAATAAGGTCTAATTGTTCTCTCATTTCTTTTATGTCGGTCTTATTTAATTCATTTTCTTTGTATTTAGTTTCTATAGTTTTATAATTATTTTTATTTTTCTTAATTGTTTCTATGTCATGATTAATAATTTCTATTTCACTTTCACATTGTTTAAGCTTTTGTGAAATGTTATAATATTTAATAAATAATTCATATTCTTTATCACGCTTTTCATTTAATAATACACGTTTATGTTTTAAATTTTCAATTTGTTTTTCAGTTTGTTTATTTTCATTTTGAATAGAAATATCGTTTTCATAATCCATTATCCACTTACTTTTATCTTCAATCTCATTTTCAATACTTAATTTCTTCTTACTTAATTTAATTAATATAGTATTACTACTTTCTTTATCCGATATAATATCATTTTTATTAAAAATTTCAGTGTTTAATTTCTTTATCAGTTTATTCATTTTAATATTTTCGGTTCTTATTTTACTTTCAAGTTCCTTTATAGTTTCAATATATTCTTCTTTTTTAAAACACTTATCTTCCTGTTCTGACTGATAATTTTCCAAATATTCATAAATAGATGTATTTTTATGTAAGTCTTTATATTTATCTAAATCAGATGTTGTATAGAGTTTGACCTTACCTTTTATAAATTGTTCTAGTTTAGTATTTTTTTCTTTTAATTCTTCTTTTAATTCGTAAATGGGTTCTTCTTCTAATAATGTTATAATATCTGATGGTAAAGTTTCTTCATTACATTTATTAATAAAATCCTTTTTATTATTAATTAATTCATTATATTTATCTATTATATCAATAATTTTTTTAATTTCATTTTCATATTTTATGATTAATGTTAATTGTTTCTTTTTATCATTTATTTCTCTTTGAGTTGTTTCATAAAGATTTTCATTATATGATTCTGATTCTTTATTATTATAAACAGTTAAATGTTTAATATTAGATATTAATTTTTCAATATCAATATTGTATTTATTAGTAGTAGATTCTCGGGTTTTAACATATTCATTATGTTTCTTTTCACAATCTTCTCTATATTTTTCGAATGCGTCAAATTCCATTTTATGTAATTTTTCAAATCCTATTTTATTATCATTATCATCAATATCAATTTCATTATCATCAATATCAATATCAATTTCATTATCATCAATATCAATTCCATTATTATTTTTATTTTTTATAACATCTAATAATATTTGAACTTGCTTTAAGTTAATAATTTTAAGTTGGTCTTCATATTCTACTAATTTTTCTTCTGGATTGTCTCCTATTTTATTTTTAAATATATTCATTTCTTCTTCAATATTAGGTATTAAATCAACAACTTTATTATTAATAATTGTGTCTAGTTGTGATAACTGTTGTTTTAAATTCCTTTGTATAGTGTCATTTTCTTTTAAATCCTTTACACATTCACTAATGTTTTTATTTAATTGTAAAATAGATTCTTCATAACAATTATTTTGTAAATGTTTATAAATAGCTCGTTTATCAGCAATCATTATATTTGATTTCTTTTGTAAAACACCAATAAAATCCACTTGTAAAATTCTTTCCAGTTCTTTTTTCCTAGCAGTATTTTCAGCCTCAATAAAATTACAATTATTATTTTGAAGCGAAATATTTGTTTGAATAATATCTTCATAAAGACCTACATATTTTAAGATCGCATTTTTAGTTTTAACAACAGTTTCTTCTGTTAATATTTCTTTAATATTTTCTTTATTAATTCTATAAAATTCTATTTTACTAGATACACGTCCCTTATCTGTTTTGTTTCCTTGTTTAATAACTACATAACGCCAACTACCTATTTTAAATATTATTTTACTTTTAAAATTGTTTTTTCTGTTATTAACAATATCTTTTACATTCCCTTTTCTGGGAAATTTATCATATAATGTAAAGAGAATAATATCAATAATCGCCGATTTACCCATATGATTAGGAGCAATAATACCCAGAATGCCCTTATAATCTTTAAAATTAATAACATTGTTTTCTCCATAAGAGAATAGATTGCTAAATTCTAATTTAATAAGTTTCCATCTAGCATTTAACCACATATCATTTTGTTCTAGTTGTTTGTTTGATATTTCATTCAGTTTTTTAACATATTCAATATTTTTGTCTGTAGTGCTAGTATAACGTTTAAGATATTCTTCAATTAATTTATTTTGATAATCAATATTAGTAATATTCATTGTAATTTCCTTTTTAATATCACTTTGATTTCCATTTGAACAATCTTGATAATTCACTTCTAGAACATTAAAATTGTTTTTAAAGAGTGCTATAATTTCTTGAAGTTTGTTAAAGGGTGTATTATCTAGTTGTAATCTTAATCTAATATGTGTTTTTTTAAGTTTCTTTTGAATAGTTTCTACATCGTCATTACTAATTTTACTATTTTTAATTTTATGTGTATAGAAACAATAATCATTTTTAATTTCTTGAAAATGGGATGTGTTATTTTCAATATCCCAAACCAATACTCCATGTCCCTTAACTGTTTCTCCATGATTTTGTTGAATAAGCGAACCCGAATACGCCATTGTTTTTTCTTTATCTAGGTATTGGTGTTTGTGAATATCTCCCATTAGTGTATAATCATAACCCTTGAATGATTCAGGTGTAATTGTTTTATTTGTTTTTTTAATGGTTTCTCCACTAAGTTTAGTTTTATTAAATAATATGACACCATTCACTCTTCCGTGAAAGAGACATATTTTCTTCTTATTTGTTCCTTGTATCAATGTAGGGTCAATAATTAAATAATCTTGAACCGCAGCGTGACTCCATACTATATTATTGAAATAATAAAGACCGCTTTCTTTTAAATAATAAAGAGGCAATTCTTCTCGAATACCATTACGAATAGGTGTTAACGCATCTAGACGTTCTTTATTATTTACATTCATATCGTGATTACCAGCGATCATAATAGTTGGCATAAGTTCGGCACATTTAGTTAAAAATTCACGTGTAATTTCTATACATTCGGGCATAAGTTCCGTTTTACTATGAAGAATATCCCCTGTTATAACAATACAACATTCTAAATCTTTATTGGTCTCTAATGGAATATTGTATTTTTTCTTTTCTTCTCTTAAAAAAGTATATAAGTTATTAAAAACATATCTGTATTCATCGTGTTTGGATTGTAAATTGATATGAATATCTGAAATGTGATATATTCGTTTTATGTGTCCTTTATAATCTATGTATTCAGTATGATAGTCCATAATTAAATATATTTATTATGTATAATATATTTTAAATTTTAATATTAACCCCAATAATTAATATTAACCCTAATTATTATATAGTCTAGTTATTTTTAATTCATTTAATGATTATACTAAAAATAAAATTGATTTAAAACATCTAGCGATATTAGAATTAATATAAAATACAATATAATAAATAATATAATAAATAAAAATGAGTGAAATTAATGAAGTAATTGAGGCATTCGCAAATATTGAAGTAAATGATATTAATGATGTAAATGAATTAACAGAACCTACAGAATTAGAATTGAATAAAATATATACTATTAATCTAGGAGATTTATCACATGCTGGATTATCTCATGAAGAAGTGAAAAAAGTTTATAAAAATGGGAGTCCAGCATCTTTTATAATGGAACCAGTATTACCAAAATGGTTTAATAATTTAGTTTATCATAATAAAAAAATGAGAATTAATATTGATGATGAAGAGATTCCTATACAACCTGATTATATTGATATAAATAATGAAAATATATTATATGACCAAAAATCATTTAATAAGAATGGTGGTTCTTTTGTACGTAGTAAGATGAAAGGTTGTGGAAGAACTAAAAAAGAAATAGAATTTCAAAAATGGGCTAAAGCACAAATATTTATTTGGACTGATATTTGTAATTTACCAGAAGTTAAGGTTATTGCTTTAAGTGGAGAAGAATGTTTAAAACGATTTCCAAAGGGAAATATTACTTATAAAAAATATGATTTATTATTTAACCCTAATAATAATTAAATAAAAAAATTATATTATATTAAAAATATTAAAAATCTTCCTAAAATCATTAATGATTATTTTGACTTGTAATTTTATTGAATTCTCTTATTAATTCTTGTTTTGATATTGATTTAGGTCCAACTGTGTTTTCACTAGAACTAAATTTAATATTTTTAAATTTTTTTATAAATTCTTCTTTTTGATTAGTATCAAAATCATCAATATTATCAAATTTTATAAAATAATGGGATTGCTTACTTTTACCAGAAATATTAGTATCTACAACCCCAGCATTTATTCCCACCCTGCGAAAAGAAATATCACAAATAAGGTTTTCATCTTCTTTCATCGTTTTAAAACTGTATCCAATTGGAACTAATTTATCTGAAACTATTCTTTTTTCTTCTTTCTTTTCCCAAATTTGAAAAACACAAGGAACGTCATATTCAATATCATTCACTAGAAAAGAATTAGTAGGTAAATCTTTTTCTTCGATTAAATGAAAATGTAGTGGAAAGTGTTTTTTCAAACTATCTTTCTTAAAACTTTTTGGAAGAATAAAGGAAATAGTATTACAAAATTTACAAGAATGTTTAATGAATTTAATTGCTAGAGATGATTGTCTACCAAAAGGCGGATTACCAATTATATGTTTTTTTTCATATTTTTCAAATGCTTCAAATTCTAATTCTAAATAATCTTGTTTATCAATATCATCATGTTCTGGTTCTTTATCATAAAATTTGTAATTATCACATAAAGTTTTAATACCATCTATGAATGCTCCATTTCCAGCACTAGGTTCAATTATTAAATGCTCATTATCTATATTAATTTTATTTTTAATAGTTTCTATACATAAATCAACTACTTCTGTTTTAGTATAATATTTGTCGATTACATTTCTTTTTAAACCTTTTGTTTGTTTCTTTTTTCCATTACTCATAGTATTTATAATATAATTTAAATATTTATTATTTCAATATTTATTATTTCAATATTTATTATTTCAATATTTATT
>ERZ1046568.382-NODE-382-length-37467-cov-9.015049_pt1 | contig 37467 bp, 47 predicted proteins | sample MGYA00383092_ERZ1046568 | MGnify/ENA primary metagenome ERZ1046568 (study PRJEB29581, sample SAMEA5548362) | metagenome | biome: marine; feature: coastal; material: water | depth 1 m | study: Short-term variability in the microbial, nano- and picoplankton dynamics... | reverse complement strand
AGGAAGTAGCACCGTGGAAGCGACTACCCTAGAACAAGCGGCTGAGAGCCTGCTATCAACATCCGAAGCGCCAGAGGCGCAGGGTGACAATCTGAGCGACGCTGTTGACTCAATCACTGAGCCGTCTGATGACGATCAGGGTGAAGAGCTTGAGGCTGTAGATGAGAGCGAAGATGACGTCGAGGCATCCGACGAAGACTACGATGATGTCGAAATTGACGATGACCAAGTAGAGACCGAGGCTGAAGACACCATGCTCATCCCCGTCAAAGTTGACGGAAAAGAAGAGCAGTGGACACTGGATCAGTTGAAGCAATCTGCGGCGGGACAGGCGGCAATCAACAAGCGGTTCCAAGAAGCTGCCGAAGCGCGCAAGCAAATCGAACAGCAGGCAGCCGCTTTAGCACAGCAGCAACAGCAAGTCTTGCAACTATATCAGCAAACGCAAAATGGCGTACAAGCCCCAACCCCACCGTCACGCGAGCTATTTGAAAGTGATCCAATCGGATACATGGAGGAAAAGCTCAAGTATGACGAGGCGAAGGCCAACTACGACCAGCAGCTTTACCAAGTGCATCAGTTACAGCGGCAACAATCACAGCAGCAGGCGCAGGCGCATCAGTCGTATCTGCAAGAGCAGGCTGAGGTTTTGAAGCAACACATTCCTGAGATTGCGGACCCCGAAAGAGGTGCGAAATTGAAGGGCGACTTGATGCAGGTCGGCATGGACTACGGCTTCACCGCCGAGGAAATGGCTGGCGTGTCAGATGCGCGTTACGTCCGAGCGTTGAACGACGCCCGTAAGTATCGCCAACTGGTGGCAAAGCGCGCGCAAGCACAGCAGAAGGGTGACAAAGCCCGACCTGTTGTCAAAGCTGGTGCAAAGAAAACGCAAGACGGCCAAGCTGCAACTCGCAAGAAGGCGCAAACGCGCTTGCAGAAAACAGGCTCAATCAATGACGCATTGGGCTTGATCCTCAACTCCTAGTCTTGAAAGGACTACCCAATGGCACAGCCATCAAACACATTCGATTCCTATGATTCCGTCGGCATCCGCGAGGACTTGTCTAACGTGATCTATAATGTTTCCCCAGAGGAAACACCGTTCTACTCCAAGGCCAAAAAGACTTCTGCAAAGAACACATTGGTCGAGTGGCAGACAGACAGCCTCCGCGCTTCTGCGGCCAACGCTCACGTTGAAGGCGACGCGACAACTGCTGGCGCACGCTCAGCTACAACACGCCTCGGCAACTACACGCAAATCTTCAAAAACGCTGTTGTCGTTCCCGATACAGATGAGGGTCTTGATAAAGCTGGCCGCGCAAAAGAGGTCGCGTACCAGACACTCAAGATTGCCAAAGAGCAAAAGTTGGACATCGAAAAGGCACTTTTCGACAACAACGCTCGCGTTGCTGGCAACGCCACAACTGCTCGTGAGCTTGCTGGTGTGCCAGCGTGGTTGACCACAAGCACAGACTTCGGTGCTAACGAAGGCGCAGACCCAACAGGCGACGGCACAGACGCCCGTACAGACGAAACGACAACGCTCATCGCGTTTTCGCAAGATCGTTTTGACGGCGTCATGCAGTCAATCTGGGAAGAGGGCGGCAAGCCAGACACGGTCTACCTCTCAGCGTTCCAGATGAACAAAGCCCTCGGCTTCACTGGCAACAACAACCAGCGTTCAGCCGTACAAGCTGGCGACGAGCGTGTGATCAAATCACTCGCAGTGTACGTCACACCTTGGGGTACAGTAGAGTTCATGCCAAGCCGGGAGAACCGTTCGCGTGACGTCGTCATCGCGCAAGACAGCATGTGGGAAGTCGCAGTTCTGCGTCCAACCAAGAACGTCGCACTTGCGAAAACTGGCGACAACACAACTCGCCAAGTTGTCACAGAGCTTACACTCTGCGCGAAGAACGAAGCGGCCAACGGCGGCATCTTTGACAACACAACGTCATAAGATATACAGAGGGGGCTTAACGGCCCCCTCTACCTTAACCTGCGGAGCCTGCCATGAAAGAAGTCGTCGTAAACCGTATCAAGATTAAGTGCAGCAAGGGCCGCATTGAAAAGGGCGAAACCGTTATCTTGTCGGACGCTGAGATCGCAAAGATCATCTCCTTTAGACCCGACAGCATTACAGTTTTGCGCGAGGTTCCCAAGCCCGCAAAGCCAGTAGTCGCCACGCCTGAAGCCCCTAAAAAGACACGGAAGTCTCGCAATGCAAAAAGCAGCTCACTCCACAAAAGTCTCTGAGAAATACAGCTTTGAAGATGACAAGCTGGTAATCAAGAAGACCTTCGACGCCTCGCATATGCTCAGCGATGCGAAGCACGCCCGTGAGGCCACGCAGAATAGCTTTGCGTCGGACTACAAGCATGTCGGCAACGTAGACATGGGTCTACTTGGCGTATGGATCAATGAAGCGGGTGTATCATGGGAAGATACACAGGCAGTCAAGGACGTCATTAAGCGCAAGCTTATGTCCAACGAGTTTAGCGCCCTGCGGGTGTGGGAGGGATCGTATTGATGAGTGACGACCACCGCCTTGAGCGCATTGAGAACAAGCTGGACGAGGTGGGCAAGGCTATCATCGCACTGGCCCGCATGGAAGAGCGGATGATCACGCTATTCAAGCGCATGGACAGCTTGGATGCGGATCAAGCCTCACAGGCGCGCCGCCTTACGCTGGTCGAAAACCGTGTCGGCAGCAACGGCCAAGCCCTGCGCTTTGCCGAGCGCCTCTTCTGGATCGTCGCCACGGCTGCTGTCGGTTTGGTGTTCTACAAGCTGCGTTCTGGAGGCTGATATGCTAAACCAAGCGTCACTCAATCTGATCAAGCGCTGGGAGGGCTGCAAGCTCAAGGCTTACAAGTGCTCTGCTGGCGTGTGGACTGTTGGTTACGGTTTGACAACCAGCGCTGGCTTCATTGAGGTTGGACCTGACACCACAATCACGCAGGCCGAAGCTGACTGGTATTTTGAGAAGGTCATCGAGAAGTTTCTTGCGGAGATTACGCCTGCAATCACAGCGCCCATCAATGAGAATGAGCTTGGTGCTTTCACCTCACTGGCCTACAACATTGGCCCGACAGCCTTTCGGGGGTCATCCGCCCTGCGTCACTTCAACGCAGGCAATAAGGACCGAGTGCCGACATCCATTCGCATGTGGCGCAAGGCTGGCGGCAAGGTTGTGAAGGGATTGATCAATCGCCGTGAAGCCGAGGTCGATCTGTTTCTCACGCCAGTCATCGAAGACAAGCCCTCTCCTGTACGCACAAACGCCGTACAGAGCAAGACCGTGCAGGCCAGCGTAGTGCAGGGGGCATCGGCAGTAGGCGGCGCTGTGGCGGCGTTTCAGGCGCTCAACGGCACGGCTCAGATCATCGCTACGGCTGGCTGCGTGCTGATTGCTCTGCTGGCCCTATTCATACTGCGTGAAAGGCTCAAGGCTTGGGCCTCTGGATGGAGATAGATCAATGTTTACTGCAATTTTACTAGCGTGTTCTCTGGATGGCCAATGTGTCGGCGTGGCTGGCCCAGCGGTAAGGAGCCTAGAGGAGTGCATGAGTGGCATTCCAGTAGGCTGGATGATGATTGAAGAGCGATACCCACACATGATTGTGCAGGACGCCAAGTGTATTGCATGGGGTGAGGCCGTTTGATGTTTTCTCTGGCTAGACTAAAGATATACTCCATTGGCGCAGTGGTGTTTGTCGCTGCGCTCTTGAAGATGCGGCATGATGCTGTGAGCAAAGCCCTGGTTAAGATGCAGGCAGATCAGGCTGAAAAGCGCATTGATGCAATGCGTACTGCCAAGGAGATCGAAGATGAAATTACAACGCTTGACGATGACGCTCTTCTTGAGCGTTCTGGTAAGTGGCTGCGTAAAGGTGACAGCAAATAGTTATTGCGACATAGCCTCACCGCTATACTTTGACAGCATGAAGACAGCCGAGTGGTTGATCAAGCATGACCGCAAGCTGCTTACAGACATCGTGATCAGCAACGAAACACACGAGAGGCTTTGCCCATGACACCAAAGCAAAGAGAGGTGTGGGAACTGCACCTGCAAGGCGTGTCTGGTCGGGCCATTGCAAGGCAGCTTGGCATTGCCGAGACGGGTGTAAGGCAGCGCCTAGCTGGCGCAAAGAGGCACGCAGAAGCGGACGGCGCTATCCAAGGGGCCATGAGTTCGGTCGGCATGTCTGACGCTGGGCCGCTGCACTCTGGCTGGATCAAGAGCGAGGGCGCTTCTCTTTACTTTCAGATGCCGAAGGACAAAGGCGCAAACGTACAAGATGTTGTACGTGAGGCGTTCGAGAATATCCCAGCCTGCCCGTTAATCCCAAGCCCGCGCAAGTTCACTGATGGGCTGCTCACTGTCTATCCGATCTTTGATGCTCACATTGGTATGCGTGCCAGCGCTGACGAGAGCGGCGAGGACATGGATAACGAGATTGCTGAGAAGCGTATCACTGGCGGCATGGGGCAGTGCATTGCTTCAGCGCCAGCTTCAGAGCAGGCGGTTGTCTTGATTGGCGGTGATGCTCTGCACGCTAATGATCAGACTGCGATGACCCCTAAGTCAAAGCATGTTCTGGATGTAGCTTCTAGCTTCGATGAGGCGCTTGATGTGGCTATCCACGCCTTTGCGTCCTGTATTGAGATGGCTGCTTCCAAGCACAAGAATGTGATCGTGAGTGTCATACAGGGCAACCATGATCGGGACGCTTTCCTTGCTGTCATGTATGCACTGCGCGAGCGCTATCGTGACAATCCGCGCATCGAGGTTCAACGCAAGGGCGGTGAGTTCTTTGTCATGGAGTGGGGCAAGGTAATGATTGCCAGCCACCACGGCGACAAGGCCAAAGCCGAGCGTCTTGTGATGCACATGGCAGATGAGTGGGCCGAGATGTGGGGTAGGACACGCTATCGTTTTTACTTCACTGGCCACATACACCACACAAAGATGCAGGATGTTGGTGGTGTGCAGGTCGAGCAGCTTCGTGCCGTTGCGCCGCGAGACGCCTATGCAGCGTCTCACAGCTATTCCTCACGGTCGGAGATGCAGGCAATCACCTACCACAAAGACAACGGCGAGGTGAGCCGTGTCAAGGTCAGCCTCTAGCCACCTTGCGCTTATACTCGCTGAGCATCCGCGCGAGCTTCTGGCGGCGGGACGGCGTGGCCCCCGGCGAAATCATGGCCGAGAACTCGCCGCGACTGACGCCCAGCGCTTCCGCAGCCGATGTCCGAGATGCGAAAGTGACGCCGTCGATGGACAGCGGCTGCGGGGGTGCCCCTGGCGATGGCGCGTGGCGCGGCAGCTCTGGCCTACGCCCCTCTGACGCCTGCTTTAACTCGAAAGCCATGAGCGCCTGCCCATACAGCGCTTCCTTGCGCTCCTGCGGGTTGGAGATTTTAGCTAAATCGCTCGCCACCTGCCTGAGCCGCTTGGCCTCTGCCTTTTTGCGCTGCGCCGCAGTAATGTTAAGCTGCTTGATCTGCTTGTCTCGTATGGCTGGGCTGTTATCAAGCCGAGCCGCAGTCAGCACGATACCGTGCCTGTGGGCGTGGCGGCGCACTGTTGTCACGGCGACATCTAGCGTGGCTGCAATCTGGTTGGCTGTGAGGCCCACCGATGCTCCCCTGCGGATCGTTTCGACCATCTCCGCGTCTACTACCTTAGTGCTCACCCCTCTATCTCCTTAATCTGTGCCACATAGCGCTGAATGCACTCTTCCAATATCGCCAGATCGGTGCTGACGTATGACGGGCGGACGCCTTGATGCCTGGCCTCAAGTTCATCTCGCTGCTTGCGCCAGCTTGCCACTGCGTCCTTTAGGTCGTTGAGTTTTTGATGTTTGCTCATTCTGTTTCTCCTTCTGGTCGCGCCGCGGGGCGCAGTGAGCAGCCGAGCGCCAGTAGGCACTTGTTGTCAGTGTAAAAGATATGCCCGCCGATCAGGCCGACTGGCTGAAGGCTCTTAGCCCATACAGGCGACACCTCGGTCGTGTGGTAGTAGACGGCCCCGTGGCCCAGAGTATCGCCTGAGAGCGCCTGTGCGGCGATCTGCTGGGCTGTCTGCCACGCTGCCTTGTCGTGGGGCGTGTCGTCCTTACCATCGCACCAGAAGCTAAACTGGCAGGCGGCTGGGCGCGTCACTGGGCGGCGGCTTGGCTGCTTCACTACCTCACAGACGTTACTGGGGAATTCGGGGTGCGACACGCGGTTGATCACGGTTTCGGCGATGGCAAGCTGGCTGTCGTGTGACGTTGATCTGCCCTCGTGATATACGGCAAGCGCGAGGCAGGCTGCGGCTGTTGTGGCGATCATTTTGTTTCCCTTCGGGGTTGGTGGGGGTCGAAGCCCCCGATTGAATTTAAATGGCGGCGTATGTGCGACCGTCAGTCTCATCAATAATGCCGAACGATGGGTCGGCTTTCGCGATCATTGCATCGTTAAAACCCACGGTCACTGCATGAGAAGTAACACCAGAATGAAAAGCGGCCTTTTGGCGGTCTTCATTGATCCACAAAACTGCATTCTGGCGGTCCGCTTTCAAAGCCTTAGTGATTTCAAGTGATGTCATTTTTTCTCTCCTTGGTTGGTGGGGGCCGCAACCCCCGTTTGAATTAAGCGTCATCTAACATCATCTGCGCTGAGCTGGCTGCGATACGCGCAAATATAAGGCGGTAAGCATCGCGGTCGTCGTGTGTGACGCCATATCCGCTCAAAGTGTCAGCCGCGTTTATCTCACCACTAATATAAGCATCGGTTCCATTGAATTTCTCAAACGCCGCCTCAGCCTCGTCAATCGCTGTCGCCATAGCTCTCAGCGCGACGCTAAATGCTGCTGCTGCTTTTTCGTCGTGGATCATGGCTTGCGCTAAGTCGTCCTGACGTTTCTCCGCTGCGAGAAATGCCAACACCTCGGGGGCGAAAGATGTGTGCAATTCGGTGGTCATTTTGTTTCCCTTCGGTTTGTTTGTTTCGATAAACAACAGATAACAACACTTCAAAACACTTACAACACCTATCTTGAAATAAATCCGCTTTATTTTGGCTTCAACGCATTGAGCAGTGAGGCTTGGCTGGCGTCCTTATCGCGCAGCACCGACAAGACCCTGCTGTCGATTGTGTCCTTGGCCACGATATGGACGATCCGCACAGGGCGGGTTTGACCCTGCCTGTGGAGACGCGCGTTGAACTGCTGGTAAAGCTCCAGCGACCAGTTGAGACCAAACCAAACGCACAGCGCCCCGCCCTTCTGCAAGTTCAAACCATGACCCGCGCTGGCGGGATGGGCGAGCAGCATGGGTATTTCGCCACGGTTCCACGCGTCGATTGTGTCTTGGGATTTATCAAGCACGCGAGCTTGCGGGAAACGCTTGAGCAGTCGGGCCAAGTCGGACTTGTAGTTGTAAGCCACCAGCATATTCTCGCCCGTGTTATCCTCAACGATCTCAACCAAGGCGTCCAGCTTTGCGGCGTGCGTCTCCTGCCAGCTCCCGTGGGCGTCGGTGTAGAGCGCCCCATTGGCGTATTGCATGAGCTTGTTGGCCAGTACCGCAGCGGTCATAGCCTCAACCTCCACATCGTTGTCGAGCTGCGCCAGCATCGTGCGCTCAAACTCTTGGTAGCCGCCCAGCGCCTTTCCGATGTCGATCTCAACAGGCAGGTCTATGCGGGCGGGCATATTCAAGTAGTCCTCGGCGCTCATGTGAATGATCTTGTCGCCAAGCAGATTGTGGATCTGCTCCGAAGCCCCTGCGCGGATTTCAAACTTGCGGCCAAAGTAATCGGCCTCAAAAAAGCGCTGCTTGTAGCCCGTCAGCGTGCGCCCCAGACGCTCCCCGTAATCGATCAGGTACATCTGCGACCACATGTCCAGCAGGCCATTGGGGCTGGGTGTACCCGTCAGCAGCACGACCGTTTCGATTTTCGGCAGCATCTTGCGCAGCGCTTTGAAGCGCTTACTGGACGGGTTTTTAAAACTGCTGCTCTCGTCGATCACAACGACGTCAAAATCCCATTGCTTACCGTAATTTTCAACAAGCCACGGGATGTTCTCGCGGTTGATGACATAGACGTCAGCGTCGAGGCTCAGGGCCGATCTGCGGGCTTTGGCTGCGCCTGTGCATACCGACACCATCAGATGCGTCAGGTGACCCCAGAGCTGCGTCTCCTGCGCCCATACGCTATTCGCAACGCGCAGAGGTGCCACCACCAAAACCTTATGCGCCACAAACCCGTCCAGCATATCGGAGACAGCCGTGAGCGTGGATGTCGTCTTGCCCAAACCCATTTCCAGCGCCAGCATGCAGCGCTTTTCGGAGAGGATGAAGTCAACCGCTCGTTCTTGGTAGGCGTGCAGGTTATGGCGTGAAAGCATTGGCGTCTTCCTTATTGTCGATCACTCTGACGTCACAGCCAAGCGCCCTCCGCCTTGCGTGATCTCTTTCCTGCAACTCAGTGGGTTTCTTGCCTGGCGCTTTAAGCTCGACAAAGATGATTACATTACCAGGCATTGTCACAATGCGATCAGGCACAGAGCGTGCCGAGGGGGAGGTGAACTTCTCGCACGTTCCGCCCAAACGCTTCACCCGACGCACCAGCGCGTTCTCTACGTCTCTCTCAAGCATTTTTGCCTCCCCACTGCATCGCCATCGCGTCTGCCAAACCTTGAAAAGTAGTGCTTCGTATTTTCCATCGGTCTGGTGAAGGCGGTAAATAGTGAAGCCTCTGGCGCTCACGGGCAGGCAACTTCCACATTTCTTCCTTCACATTTTTCGTTTCATAGAGGGGTAAAAGACCTTTTAGCCAAAGACCTGTTGCCTTTTGCTCAGTATGTCCAAACATCCAAGGCTGCACGATTTGCGTAGCCTTTCCAGTGGCCGTCAAACGTCTAGCGTATTTGTGCATAATAGGGTTTTCAACTGCAATACGCTTTATCGGGGCGTCGATCATTGCTACAAAGAAGTCGGCAGCGTCAAACAACTTGGGCCAGCGCGAAGCATCTTTATGCAAATGACAAACCCCACTGTTTGAAAGATATGTGCAGGGCGGGTGCGCCACCATTAAATCCCAACCAGAATTTAAAACCCCCGAAACATCACCAGTAATGTGATAAGGGCTATCGTCGTCGGAAGGGAGCATGTCGCACGACCAAGCGTCATGCCCTAATTTTCTAAAGGCGTTTCTAACTCTCCCAGAGTATTCGCAAGCGACAAGAACTCTCATATTTCTACTCCCACCTGCGTAAACACCATCTTCGCCATCCCGACGTATCGCTCAAAGTCTACGTCACTGGGGAAGCTGTCAGGTAGGCCCAAGCAGGGCTTTGCACCATCGCTCTGCGGAACCTTGTTGCTGTTCTTGGCGTAGTTGATCGTCTCATCAACACCAACCTCTGTGCTGTAATAGAAGCGCACGGCCTTGCCGAGCTTTTCGTCACGCCACACGGCCCCGCCTGTCACACGCCGCAGCATCACAAACTTGTTCAAGTCTCGGCACTCGCGGATGACGTCTTTGTAGTCGGCTGTTCCAGCGAGGTGGGCCGCTACCGCGTCGGACACAATCTCAAACTGCGGGTTCTTCATAAGCCCCGCCTGCGAGAACGCACCCTTTCGCTTTGTTGCGCCGTCAGGCTTCACAGCGATATAATTGTTCACGTCTCGGCTGTGCAGGCTGCGGTAGTCGCTGCGCTCCAGCTCGTATGAAGTGTCCAATTCCCAGTCAAACATCACCTGCGCCAAGTCTGGCTCAAGCCTCTTGTGGGCGAACACCACGATCCCGTCTGTGTTGGCGCTGACAACTTTGGCCCCCACAGCCTCAACCCTCTCGATCAGCATGAGCAGGGCGAGCTGGCCCGTGATGGTGGTCTGGATCAGGAGGTTCGGCGCGTAGAGCGTGGAATACTTGCTGCCCAATTTTCCGAAGCTGCCGTTGACGACAATCTTCAGCGTGTCGGCAGTCACCTTATCCCCAGCACGCTTGGCCTTGATGCGGCGATCCACGATGGACTGATACACTGTTGTGAACGCCTCGCCCATGTTATCAGGCGCGATGTCTTGCTGCAAAATTATCGACGGATAATATGACGCAACGTCAAAGTCAGCCAAAATGTGATCCGTTCCTGCGTAGACGCTCTGCCCCTTCTCGCAACTATGCAAGCCACCCACGCCCATCTGGTAATCACCACCCCCGATCTTGATCTTGGTTTTCTTGAGCCAGTCGGGCATCTGAACCGACCCGTTGCCCGACAGATCAAAGGGGTGTTCTGTTAAGAAAGTAATGACTTCGCTAAGTTGATCCCCCTTAAAGTCTACAATCTCAGGGTCAAGGTAGCGGAACGTGGCGTCGTCGCGCATCTTAGGCACGCGCAACGTCTTGTTGGTGGCGTTCTCAACCTCCGAGCGCAGCACCGTCTCGGCGATCTGCGCGTCAGACTTGGAGCGCAAGTCAACGTCGTATTCGGCGCTCATCTCCACGCGCAGCGCCACCTGCTTTTCCACGGCAATATACAGCTCGTTCGTTACACGCAGGTCGTTGACGCAATACTTTGTCAGCAGCTCGCGGTCGGCCACGCTGATGCCCGCACTCGGCGCAATGGGTAGGTCTTGCAGCTTTGGGTAGCCGAGCCGACCCGCGTAGACCTTCAGGCTGGCCTGCCCAGGCACAACATCAATGATGTCGATGTGATCCCAAGCCTGCGGGATATTGATGTCTTCCTCACGACAGACTTTCCACGAGGGCTTGCCCGATGTGATAATCTCATCGCTCAGAGCTTTAAGCTCTTGGCAGTCACGCCCTTGCAGGGCGGCCTCAATCATCACGAGGTCGTAGTGGTTGCCATTAAAGCTGATGGTTTGGTGATTACGCATGAGGTTTGAAACCTTTGCGACTGCGAGCCTTTGCCCGTCAAACATATCGAACGACGCAACCTTGTTGCTTTCCCGATCCAGAAAACAGATCAGAAAATAATTTTTGTAGCATTCAACGTCTAGTATCAGTGCCATGAGGGGTAACCTCCTTGTCGGCTATGTGGAGCGGGGGTGGCCCGCACAAAAAGGGGCGACCGAAGCCGCCCCATCTTCTGCGCGATCTGTAGTCAGTCCTACGAAAGAGCCTTTAGGGCTTGGGAAAATACCAACGATATGGTGTGCGGCCAGATAGATAGTTCTTTCTATGTTTGTGTAGATAACTTGCGTTAGTTTCAACATTTTTGCTCTCTATTTTCTAGTTTTTCGATGCTCTCAAGGCGTTGTGATTACTTAAACTCTATCACCTCAGTCACCACTTTTTTAACTTGTGATATCTTAACCTTTGGGCTGTATTCGCTGGGCTGAAAGACCTTCCAAAAGGTACCATCTGGCAATTCGTAAACCCATTCGCCCCCGCCATCATTCCACGTTGGTTTTTTCTTTTGGCTTACAATCTTGCCCCCATTGTCACTGAGATCGCTTGGCGTTTTATAAACTGCCTTACTCATTGGTTTGCTCTCCTTTTGATAGCCAGCTTCGGCTGATGAGGCCGACAATTTCCTCTGGGCTTTCCTTCACCTCTACAGCCGCCCCGATTGACTTACATGAAGTCGTCTTCGTCGTCGCCAAAGGCGTCGAAGTCGTCGGCGCTGGCGCTAACACCATCACCAAACGGCTGGCCGTCTTTAAAGAACTGGACGCCGAGCAGGTTCGCGTTGATCCGCTTGCCATACTGGTTATCCTGCGCCCAAAGCTCGAGCACTGCGTTGACGTAACAGCCAGAGTAAGGGCGGTTATCGTCCTCAGAGAGCGGTGTGCGGTCACGATCCAAGACCATTGGGCGCTTGCCGTTGCTGGCCTTGATCGACATATGGCCAGCGTAGCCGTCATAGTCGATGTCGTCACCGTCCTTTAAGCAAATCTTATCTGCCTTCAGCTTTGCGCCTTTCAGCTTGTCGGCTGTCAGAGCAGCGATAGCCTTTTCGATCGCAGCGATCTTGTCGGCCTGCGTCTCTTTGTCGAGCAGGAACGTACCTTCAAACTTCGTCTCCTCGCCAGAGAAGAGGGCCTTGCGGAACAGGCTTGGGAATGAGAGGCGGACGTTTTGGAGTATGATCTTTGACATTTCAGTTTTCCCTTCAAGGTTTTTGCGCTACGTTGTGTAGCGTTCTTGCACACTACACAACAGATTTAGTCTGTGCAATCGTTAAAGTCATCGACGGTCAGATTTATTGCTGGCCGCTTGTCGCTCTCTGGGGCGAGCGTCGGTGCGCCACTGGACTTCACCACGATGTCGGCAATCTCTGACACACGTTTCTTGCCGAGCAGTTTTTCCGCCTGCGCTGGGCTGACCAGCTTTTTGGTGTATGCCTCTTCCTCACCGAGCAGGTTGACCAGCTCTTTTGACGCTTGCTCCTCAGTGACCCAGCGGCGGTTACTGCGCCCCTCGACCAGCTTGTAGCCAACAAAGCCGCCGCTCTCTTCAAGACGTGCCTTGGCGAGTTTCTCGATTGCTGAAAGCCAGCTCTCGATCATGGGCTTAGCGTCTAGCGCCGCGCGCATTTGCTCGTCGGTGAGCGTGTTGGCCTTGGGCATATTGTCTAGGTCGTCAAACTCGGACATGATTGCGGCTTCGGTTACTTCCTTGAGCGCTTGGCATGACGCCTTGGCCTGACAGAAGCGGCACTGTTTCTCGCCAGCAACCCGTGGGGCGTCAGGGTCTTGCGTGGCCTCGGCCCGTTGCTTTGCCCATTCAGCCCAGCGCAGCAGAGCCTCAATGCTGATCTCCCACTCGCTGATATGATCAAGCCGTGGCTGAATGATGCTGATCTTGGCGGTGTGGATGTCGCCAAGGTAGCTGTTTTCGGCATACGCGCCCAAGGCGTAAAGCATACCCTGTGGGTTTTCCTCCGCGTCTACCCGCACGCCCATCCCATATTTGAGGTCACAGACGTGGATCACGCCATCCTTGACGATCACCGCGTCGGCTGTCCCGAAACCACCATCGACCCAGTCCGCATAGCTGACGCGCTGCTCAATCTCGAAGACGTCCGCACCTGCGGCGCTTTGTCGCACATAGTCAACATAGACCCGCACGAACTCGGCCATCTCCTGGTCGGCAAAGGTGTCTAGAGCCGTGTCGCTGGTTTGCAGCGCCAGCTCCCCCAGCTCGTGCGCCCGTGTGCCTTCCTCTGCGAACGGGCTTGTGGTGTTCGGGATGTCTCGCTCGGCCTCAACAGAGCCAGCGCAGATCAACCATCGGTGGGCGTTTGACGCACCCAGCGTTGCGTGGGCGGTCATTGCACCAATTCCTTCACCCAAATGTAGAAGACAGCGCTTTGCTCTGGGGTGAGGTCTTGAATCTTGGCTACCCCCATTTCGTTGAGCTTTTTCCGAATAGCGGCTTTATGCCCTGCGCGTGACGCTTTTAGCGTTGCGTCTTTGAGCGCCTCTAGAGTCAGCTCATCTTGATTTTTAGGCACTTCTTTTTCGGCAACTGGCTCAGGCTCCGATGAGGGTCCTGGCGCTGGGTCTTCTGTGGCCAACACTGGATTTTTTTCAAGTGCGGCGGTAAGCGCTTCAACAGCCTCGCGAAGTTTTACGATTTCATTTTCTAGCATTTTTGTATTCTCCTATTGCTATGTGCAAATTCATAATATACGTTTCGCAACAATACAACACAAAAAGGAACGCCACATGCTTAAATCTTCTGACCTAGCCAAAGAGCTTGGCCTGTCTAAAAACAAAGTGATCGAGCTGGCCAAGGCTGGCACGATCCCATCCATCCGATTGCCGAGCGGGCATTTTCGGTTCGATCTATCGGAGGTGAAGTTGGCGCTACGGCCAAGCGAAACAAACACAGGGGGGTGAGATGGTGAAATTCACTTATTGCAAGAGCTTCGCTCATGCTGAGACCAAGGAAGTGGAGTGGGATGACTTTGCCCGCAGCACGGCCAAGTCTGTTGGCTATGACACGAAGGAAGAGAGCATCAAGAGGGCGGCCATTGTCGGCGGCATCCGTGCGGATGAGAGCGTGGGCAGGGCCGAGAACATTGCGTCTCGCACGATGGCTTCGCTCGATTATGACGACCTGCCCGAAGGCACAACGCTCGACGACATCGAGCTTGCCTTAACGCTTGGTTTGGGCTGCGGCTTTACGGCCTACACGACGTTTCGCCACACGCCAGAGGCTCCGCGCTTTCGGGTCTTTGTGCCGCTCTCTCGTGAGGTGTCACCCGCCGAGTATAAGGCCGTGGTTGACGACATCCGCGAGGCCATTGGCTTAGAGGGTCTCGACAAGTGCAGCTACACGGTGAACCAGATTATGTTCCTCGCCTCGCACAAGAACGGCGTTGAGCCTTGGAACCTGTCGCAGGGCGGCGAGCCTTGGCCTGTCTCTGAGGCGCAGCCAGAGGTGGCGGGTGGTATCGTGTCGGGAAGTGATATTGATCACCTCGACGGTCTCTCCAGTGCCCTCGCCAGTGAGCCGCTCGACATCACCGCCGATCAGGTAGACAGCCTTCTCGCGAATTACGAGGCGGCGACCTGCGACTACGACGAGTGGGCGCGTGTCGGCATGGCCCTTGCCCACCAGTTTGAAGGCTCAGACGAGGGTTTCAACCGCTGGCTTGAGTGGTCAAAGCTCGACGCTGAGCGCTTCAACCCTCGTGAGATGCGCACCAAGTGGCGCTCCTTTAGCGGATCGCGCAATCCTGTCACGATGGCGTCGGTGATCAAGGCCGCTGGCGGTATGCGTGGCGGCGCTGTGGTTGTAGCTGATAGCTCTGTGGCTCTGTCCCTTGAGGCCGAGGCCGAGGCTGTCAACGACCGCCACACCTACGCCGCCTTCAAGCGGCGCGTGCAGGCTCTCTCTGAGCTTCAGCTTTCCCCCGACATCCGCTCGCTCTTGGCCAAGACTGTCCACGATGTCTACGCCAAGGCCGCTGGTATGGGGTTGCGTGAGGTGAAGACATCCTTCAAACCTCTCAAGCGTGGCCGCCCTGCCGATGGTGAGGAAGGGTTGCCCGCAATGGAGACGCCTGACTGGCTTGAGGGCTGGGTTTATGGTGAGGCGGACTGTGTGTTCATCAATACTAGCGTGTCGGATTACGCCATACGCCGAGAGGCTTTCCGCGCGAAGTTCGACCGCATGCCAGAGGTTGTGGCAATGGAGACCGACGCTGCCGAGTTCGCCCTGAACATGGTGCAAATCCCGACTGTGGTGCGCTCTATGTATTGGCCGGGTCAACCCAAGCTCTTTGAGACTGATGGTAAGGGCCACGTCAACAGCTACCATGCGAGCGGTATCCCCGCTGCCGAGACGCTTGAGGGTGACGATGACGGGCAGGCGGTTGTGGACGTATTCCTTGAGCACGTCCGCAACACCATCGAAGACGAGCGCGAAGGCAAGTTGCTGATCGACTTCATGTCCTACGTCTACAAGCACGCTGGCAGCCGCGTGCGCTGGGGGATGTTGCTCTGGGGCATTGAGGGCAACGGCAAGACGTATTTCTTTCACGTCCTCCAGCAGCTCTTGGGCCGCAACGCCACTGTGATCAACACCTCCATGATCGAGCGCCCATTTAACGACTGGGCTGTTGGCTCTAGGCTTATAGGCATTGAGGAGATCCGCATCAGTGGCACAAACAAGTGGCGGGTTCTCGACCAGCTCAAGCCGATGATCTCCAACAACAGCATCGCCGTTGAGCCGAAAGGCGCGACCCGCTACCACGCGCCCAACTTCGCCAGCTACCTGATGACCACCAACCATCAGGACGCCGTGCCGATGTCCGACAACGACCGCCGCTATTGCGTTATCTTCACGCGCCACCGCGAGCTGGCCGACCTCTTTGAGCAGCACGGCGGGCGCGAGGCTGTCGGCAAATACTTTGACCGCCTGTTCCGTGAGACCGAGCGCCGCGCCGATGCCATTGGCCGCTTTCTCTTGGACTGGAAGCCGTCGGCTGAGTTCGACCCGCATGGCCGCGCTCCCGTCACGGCTGGCCTCAAGGAGATGCGCGATGCCAACGTCTCTGACGACCGCCAAGCGATTGAGGACGCGCTTGACGACTACGCCAGTGCCATTGTCTCTCGCGAGGTTTTAGACGTGACGCACCTCAACAACTGCATCACGATGGACGGCAAGACGGCCCCAAACGGTCGGGCCTTGGCGTCGATCTTGAGGGAGATGGGGTATCGTCAGGCCGAGCCGAAGCGCCTCAAAGTGCGGGGATCGGTTCACTACGTCTGGTTCAAGGGTCGTGGGCTAGGTGGTGCCAAGGCGGCGGCTGAGAGAGTTCGCAGGTGGCACTCAAACGATGAGGATTTTACGGACGTGCCGTTTTAGGGCTTAGGTGCGCAAAGAGGTGCGCAGAAATATGATTGCGCACCTCTTTGCGCACCGCTCTTAAACCCTTTATTTTATTACTTTTTTTCTATTAAAATAGAGTAAAAGTGATCGGTGATTGATAAAACGGTAATATCCAATGGGGGGTGAGTGTAGACTTTAAAAGGGGTATCATGGAGAAGTCTACAGTGTAACTTCTGGGGACGAGCGACTTGAAAACACCGCACACCGCACACCGAGCACCGGTCCCGTGGGGCGGCAACAGCAATGGAGAAGACGAGATGACGAACAAGCGAACAGAGATACTCGAAGAGGCTGCACGGATAATCAACGGCGCTAGGCAGTCAGACTATGGGGATCCAGCCGAGTCGTTCCAAGCCATCGCTGATATGTGGAGCGCATACCTTGGCGTTGCTGTGTCTGGCAGGGACGTCTGTAACATGATGGCGCTGCTGAAGGTCGCCAGGCTCCGTAACGGGCCGCACTCAGATAGCTCGATTGATGGCGCTGGCTATTTAGCTCTTGGCGCAGAGCTTGGGGGCTGATAGGGTGTGATGGCACGCAACGTCTTTCCTCCCTGTTGTTTGCCTCTCCAAACTGCTCTAGGCTTCGTGCCTAGAGCTTTTTTGTTTTAGGGATGCTGAGATGCAGATTGAAATAGATATGAAAGAGGTCGATGCCGAGACAGTCACGGCTGTCGTGCTGGTCGTCACCGAGGCTATACTCGCCTCCGATGTCAATCCGACCGTTGAGGAAATGCTTGTGGCTCTTGGGGAGCTGTTCCAGGCAGTCGTTGAGGAGGGTGGGTACACAGGGGGGACGGTGCATTGAAGGTGACGCTGCCAGCTACGCCCTTTGGCGTTCCACCTAAGCTGCCAGAGCTTACGGCTGCCGCGCCTGTACGCTCATTGCAAGTGAAGAATGTTGATCGTGAGCTTGTGGCGGAAGAGACAGGCGATGTGATCGACGTTCTCGGGTCTGAGACGCTGCCACGCAGACACGGCGACACGCAAGCGTGCGCGCGCGTAACATGAAATAGGCTGTTCTGCAATTGAGAATCATTCGCAACTAGAGCATCTGGCCTTATGCTATAAGCTAAAATCATGGGGCGAATACGGCCAACTGGACCTATGAATTTGCTAAGTCATTGATATTGCTCAATGCGTTACTTAACATAATGGGCATTATGCGAATAGCGTGCCGCTCATAGCTCATAGCTATACGCCGCGGCAGGTGGCAGGATCGGCTAGACCCCACCCCTGGGGCGGCGCGGCGGCGGGTGTGTGTATATACAAAAACGCACACACGGCTGAGAAATTTAAGCTATAAGCTATAAGCTATAAGCCAACAGCAACGACCCCTACCCCCCCTTGCTTTTTAAGGCTGCCCGCCATAAAATTTTTGAAAATATCCTGGAGAACCACAAATGGCTGGAAAAGCCCTGAAGAAACGCATCCTCACTGACGTAGCGGACAACGGCGGCGCAGACTGGCTCTATGACCAGATTGCGAGTGGCGTTGCCGTGGCCGAGATGGCTCGTCACTACGACTGCTCCCGCAGCTACATCAGCCGCGCCTTGAATAGCATCCCCGAATACAAGGCCGCCTTGGAGAATGCGCGAGTTGAGGCTGCCGACGCGTTGGTGGATCAGGGGCTGGAGATGGTCGATAAGCTCGGCGCTGAGAGCACCACCAATGAGATTTCAGCGACACGCGAGAAGGTCAATTATCGGAAATTCATGGCTGGCAGCTTCAACCAGGCGCGCTATGGCACAAGGCCGCAGACGAATGTGACGCTGAGCATCGGGGATATGCACTTGTCGGCGCTGAAGAAGGTGAGCGGCGAGATGGCTGCGCTGCAGGCGGAGGACCGCGAGCGTGAGGTGATTGACGTCACATATGAGGATGTAAGCGATGAGCAATGAGCAAAACCCGCTAGAGGAGTTTGCCCGTGAGTATTACCACAACCCTGTTGGGTTTGTGAAAGAGATACTCGGCGTTGAGCCTCTGCCATATCAGGCGGAGTTTTTGCAGGCGATTGCCGATGGCGAGCGTAAGATCAGCGTGCGAAGCGGCCACGGCACGGGGAAGTCCACGGCGGCGAGCTGGGCGATGCTGTGGTTTGTGTTGCTGCGCTTTCCGAACAAGGTGGTGGTTACGGCCCCGACGAGCGGGCAGCTATTTGATGCGCTGTTTGCGGAGCTGAAGCGCTGGGTGAATGAGCTGCCAGATCAGTTGAAGGTGATGCTGACGGTGAAGTCGGACCGCGTTGAGCTATCAGCGGCGGCATCTGAGGCGTTTATCTCGGCTCGGACAAGCCGCGCGGAGACACCTGAAGCCTTGGCGGGTGTCCACAGCGACAACGTCATGCTGGTGGTGGACGAGGCGTCGGGTGTGCCTGAGCAGGTGTTTGAGGCGGCGGCTGGCTCAATGTCGGGCCACAGCGCCGTGACGATCCTGCTGTCTAACCCTACGCGGTCTAGTGGGACGTTTTTTGAGAGCCAGACGCGGCTGTCGGGGGCTTGGTGGACGCGGCGGTGGAGCTGCGTTGACAGCCCGCTCGTCTCGGATGACTTTGTGGATGAGATGCGGCTGCGATATGGCGAGGAGAGTAACGCCTTCAGGATCAGGGTGCTCGGCGAGTTCCCCTTGGCTGATGACGACACGATCATCCCGTTTCACTTAATTGAGGCTGCGACCAACCGCGACGTGGTTTTGGATGAGACCGCTCAGACGATCTGGGGCTTGGATGTGGCTCGGTTCGGGACAGATAAGACCGCCTTGGCAAAACGGCAGGGTAACGTCATCACCGAGGTAAACGGCTGGCAGGGTCTCGACCTGATGCAGACGGTCGGGCGGGTGAAGGCGGAATATGACGGCCTGCCGATGAGCATTCGGCCCAAGGAGATCATGGTGGACGTGATCGGCATGGGCGGCGGCGTGGTGGATCGGCTGAGAGAGTTGGGGCTGCCAGTGCGCGGGATTAACGTGGCGGAAAGTCCAAGCATGGGTGACACCTACACCAACTTGCGGGCGGAGCTTTGGTTTAAGACGCGGGGTTGGCTAGAGCAGCGCGGCGCGAAGATCCCCAAAAATGAGCAACTCATTGCGGAATTAAGCACAATCAGGTATAGTTTTATGAGCAGCGGCAAGATGAAGGCTGAGAGCAAGGACGAGATGCGCAAGCGCGGCCTGCCCTCACCTGACTTCGCGGATGCCGTATGCCTGACGCTGGCGTCCGACGCGGCGACGGCTTTGGGCGGTAGAAACTCAACGTGGGGTAAGCCATTGCGGCGAGGTCTCAAAGGGATAGCATAATGGAAAAGCGACGCTTTCTGGACTTCTTGGATATGATCGACGGCGGCGGCGCTGGCGCTATGGGCGATAAGTTTGAGGGTGGCGGCTTGCTGTCCTCTTTTGCAAACGCTCTTGCCGATCCCTACGGCTCCCAAGACCCTGAGCGCATGGCAGCGCGCAAGGCTTTCTACAGCTCCGACAATATCGGCGGCGACCCGATGGATGCGCCTGTACAGGCTTTCCCGAATTATACCCCGCCTTCCAGATCATCAGAGTATCAACCAGCAGACGCCCCTAATTACGACCCTACTGGGCACTGGCGCGGCGATCACCTGGTGCCAGCCAGATCACCAGAGTATCACCCATTAGAGGCTCCTAATTACGGCCCGACTGTTCAGCATGATCTGGTGCCAGGGCAAGTAAGGCGGCGGAATCCAGACGTCCAACTTGCGGTTTCACCCATGCGCGACAGCTACATTCACCAGTTAACGCCAAGCCTAATGCCGATGACATCGGTGCCGGACGCGGCCTACGGTGGCCCTGGGGAGATTATGGACCTACCAGCACCTCTAGCCGACCTGAGTTTTGAGGAATTTATCAAACTATATATGAGCGATTACGGAAGCCCCTACCCAACTGGGGGAGAGATGTAAGATGGGACTGCTAGACTTTTTCAACAGCCTGCCAAAGCGCAGCGACGTTACACCCGAAGAGCTTGCGGCTCGTCGGCAGGGCTACGCTAACTTGTATCAGAACGGCCTGCTCGCCCGCAATCGAGGTGAGATGCCAGCCATCGTGAGAGCGGTGGAGGCGTCACTGGACTTTATCCCAGGCATTGGCGACGCGCTGGCACTGGGTGAGGCGTATGAGGCTGCCTCGCGCGGTGAGCTTACGGCTGCTGCCCTACTGGGCACTGGCGCGGCAATCGGCCTTGTGCCTGGCGCGGGCGACATGGTGGCTCGGCCTATCATGGCTGCGGGGCGTAAGGCGGCTGACTTAGCTGATCGCATTGAGGTTATGCCTAACGCTGTCGGCTCAATGGGTGGCAACATTCGCCTGCGGCCACAAAGTGCGCCATATGATATGAGACGGGGCATGGGCGATAACGGTGGGCCAGGCATTTCAGCTCTAGACAGCGTTGACCTGCCGCCCCACTCACGCCCAGAGTGGGCAGGCGCGGCTGTAAATAGAACAACACCATACCCACGATACACGCCCAAAAACACGCCAGAGCGGATGGCCCGCTTGGAGGCGCGCATCGCAGACCCCAACGACCCTATCCGAGGTATGTTTGACAACTACATTGAGCGGGGGCGCAAGCTTGGCGGCGAGGACTGGTATAATACAGAGGAGCTGCGCGACTGGTTTGTCGGAGAGCTTGGGGAGAAAGCTGGCGACGCGCAGTGGCGAGAGTATATGGACCTGATCGGCACCACATCAACTGGGGCTAAGGTCCCCGCAAACATACGCTTTGCGTCGTTCTACAGAGCGCTTGACCCAGAGTCACGCTCGGCTGTGGCGAGGTACGTCAAGGAACACGGCGTCACGCCAGCAAAAGCTGCTAAGGCGTTGGATATACACGTTCCAAATATGCCTGACAATTTTGGCTACGGACACATCAAGCAGCGAAATCAGGCGGGGAATGTGGCCAATCAGACAGCGGGCTTGTGGGCGCGGGAAATCCCAGACGACGTGACGGGGGCAGCCCGCACAAAAATGCTGCAAGCAAACCCAAAAGTTAAAGGGTTTGGTAATGACTTGCTTGGGGATGACACAAACATCGCGGCTGACATGCACTTTATGCGTATGCTCGCCATGTCTGATGGTGGCGGTGACTTCTTGTCGGCGCAAGCCAAGCTGAGTGGCCCAAATTACGAAAAGGCGGCAAGCGCTATCGGGCCAAGGAATATCAAAAAGTATTCCACAACGAGAACAGTTAACGGCAAGCCTGTCACTGAGGTCAACTTAAAAAAGGCCTTTAAGGAGGGCGCGCTCAATGACACGTCAGTGTTTTCTGATGTTCCTACTGCGTGGGCAGACACACCCGCCGCTACTGAGTATGCTGCCTATGAGAACATGGCTAACCGAGTGGCAGCCGAGTATGGCATGACCCCTGCGCAATTTCAGGCGTCACTTTGGATGGGGGCGGGTGACATGACTGGGCTTGCCGATGAAAGCCAAGGCACATTTATGGAACTTTTCCGCCGATCTCTAGACAAGAGGGCTGGTGAGCGCGGTATTTCGCGCCGACAGATGGCCGAAGATTTTATCAAAAATAAAGCTGTCTTAGGCGTCGGCGGCCTTGGCCTCCTATCAACACTGCCCCAGCAAGAGCAACAACCGAAAGGGTTACTCCAATGAAGTTCACACCGATCAAAGGTTGCCCCACCCCCGCCGCGTGCAAGCGTGAGGGCAAGTGCCTTGGAAGGAAGCACAAGTAATGGCCATAACAACATATGACGAGCTGAAGACGGCGATTGCTGATTTTCTCAACCGCGATGACCTTGACGCTGTCGTGCCGAACTTCATTGCGTTGGCCGAAGCCAACATCCAGCGGAAAATACGCCACTGGCGTCAGGAAAAGCGCAGCACTGCGGAGCTTGACACGCAATACTCCGCAATCCCTGCGGACTTCTTGGAAGCCATTCGGTTCTACGTCACCAGCGGTGACACCAAGCCGCTTGAGCTGATCAGTCAGGCCGAGATGCTTGACCGCAAGCGCAAGAACCTCAACACCAGCGGATCGCCCTCGTATTATGCCATTACGGCGGGTGAGATCGAGGTCTACCCCGTGCCAGACGGGACTTACGACGTTGAGCTTTACTATTTTAGCCGAGTACCCGCCCTGAGCGATGCGGCCCCGACAAACTGGCTCTTGGAATACTTCCCTGACGTCCTGCTTTACGGCGCTTTGGTTCACTCCGCCCCATATTTGAAAGAAGACGCACGTACCCAAGTTTGGGCCGCGTTGTATCAAGAGGCCGTTGATGCTATAAATACATCAAGCGAGAAGGCTAAATTTGGCGGCTCAGGCCGCCGCATGAAAATAAGGGCATACTGAGATGAGCTTTTCTAACACATTCGAGACCCGCGTCCTGGCATGGGTTTTCACTGACGGCAGCGCCACGCGCCCAACCGAGTGGCACGTTGCGCTATACACAGCAGCGCCCGACGACACTGGCGGCGGCACTGAAGTCTCTGGCGGTGCGTATGCTCGCCAGGCAGTCACGTTCACCGTTTCTGGCAACACAGCCACAAACAGCGCGGCGCTTGAGTATCCGACAGCCACAGCGTCATACGGCACTGTCACACACGTTGGCGTGTTTGATGCGTCAACTGGCGGCAACCTGATCGCCTACGCAGCGCTGACGACTTCAAAGACCATCGACACGGGCGATGTACTTCGGATACCAGCATCTGACCTCGATATTACGCTAGACTAATGGCTGTCTATCGCAGCGGCTACGGGCAGAGCACTTACGGGTCGTATAACTACGGCTTGGATGGCTCTATCTTGGCGGCTGCATCAACCGTAGTCACAGCGACCACCACTGCCGCCGCATCCACACGGGTGCGGCTCAGCGCGTCTATCGTTGTGAGTGCGTCCACGACATCCACGGACGCCACACGGGTTCGCGAGGCGTCTGCCACATCCGCCACATCATCCGCAGCCTCCAGCGCCGCCCAGAGAGTGCGTGAGAGCACTGGAGAGGCCACTACAGCCGCCTCAGTGACGTCTGCCGCCCTGAGAGCGCGCGAGAGCGCTGGTAGCATCTCAGCAGCCGCCTCTGTGGCCTCTGCCGCTCAGCGCGTGCGTGAGAGCGACGCCGCGGCTCTCCCTGTGCTGTCTGGCACTGCAAGCGCGCAGATCACGATTGTGGTTGCGGCCACGGCAGACACGGCGCTAGGCTTTGCGCCAACAGCAACCCGCGTGCAGTTCAGCGGATCTTCGATCAGCATTGCGTGTAGCACTGTCGGCAATGCCATCGAAAAGTGGGAACCTGAAGCTGCCACGCCAGAGACGTGGACGCCAGTTGATCCTGCCGCTGAAATATGGTAGTATGCCGATAACGCAGCCGAGGATTGGTCCGCGTCTTCCCCCACATCGAAGGAATGGAGCACAGCCTCGGTCGCAGGTAAATCTTGGGCTGACGCCGCATAGGAGAACGACATGGCAGATACAACGACAACAACGCTTGGCCTCACAAAGCCCGAAGTCGGCGCTTCTGAGGACACTTGGGGCGAGAAGGTAAACACCAACTTTGACCTGATCGACGACGCTCTTGACGGCACAACGGCTGTCTCTCTTGACATCAACGGCGGTACAATCGACGGCGTGACGATGGCGACATCGGACATCACGGTTGGCGCTGGCAAGACGCTAAACGTGTCGGCAGGAACGCTCACGCTTGCAGACAATCAGATCAGCGGCGACAAGATTGAAGGCGGCACAATCGGCGCTGTGACCATCACCACAGCCGACATCAACGGCGGCACAATCGACGGTGCAGTGATCGGCGGGACAACTCCTGCGGCTGGTAGCTTTACGACTGGCCAGTTTGGCACAAGCCTAAACGTGGATGGCACTATCACCAGCGCTGGGGACGTAAACATCACAGGCCCAACTCCTTACCTGATTATGACTGATAATGACGTCGCTAACGAGTGGACACGATTTTACAACGCAAGCGGCAACACACACCTAGACATGCGCAACGGCGCAGCGCATGGTCAATTGCGTATTCGCGGTGTAGGTGGTGGTGTTCCTTCCGACTTCGTGCGTGTTACTGAAGATGGTGACGTAGGTATAGGTACAACAAGCCCCCAGTCTGAGTTAGAGGTGGCGGGGACAATGACCAGTGAGGATGTCACACTTACAGGAGGTACACAAGATTGGACCGTTACTGCGAGTGGAACTGACCTTACGTTTGCTTACAACGGAGTGAATACAATGCGTCTAACAAGCAGTGGTGATTTGACAGTTACGGGCAATGTTACAGGATACGGAACCATCACATGACCTTACCTCTAGGCACGATTTCTTTTTCAGATATGAACGTGGAGCTGGGTAAATCTGCAACGGCGATTATCAGCTTGAACGATGCCGATGTGCGTACCTTGGCGGGGGTCGCTTCAGGTGCTATCGACTTCCAAGACCTTCAAGGTAAGTCAAACGCTTACGCATACACCATCACAACCAATCAAGTTAACCTCAATCTGCGCACCCACGCGCTGGCAGACGGCTGGGATGGGACAACAGCCCTTGCAGTTACATTAGACACAGGCATCTACATATCTGGCTCTGTCGCGGGTAACTCTACTGCCGCTTTAACCATCGACGGTTCCTTCCCTGCTGGTGTCACTTTCATTAACAACGGTATTGTAGCTGGTCGAGGCGGTACAGGCGGCACGTCAGGTGTTGCTGGTCAAGCTGGTGGACTTGCTTTGTCTGTGGCATCTGCTGTTAGTATCGAAAACAATGGCACAGTTGCCGGAGGCGGTGGCGGAGGTGGTGCTGCTTTAACTTATAGCGGCAGTAGGGGCTGCGAGATGGGTGAAGAAACCTGCTACTACACCAAGTATGGTGCTGGCGGTGGCGGTGGCCGATCCAACGTATCCTACACGGCTCTTGGTGGGGCTAGACTTGGCGGCACTGGTACTGAAACAGCAGCAGGTGCGGCTGGTACTAGCGTTAATAGTTGGAGCGGATACAACTGCGGAGGCGTTTGCACCTCCGCCTACACTGCTGCTGGCGGGGCAGGAGGCGACTGGGGTGCTGCTGGTACAACCGGGGCTAATTATGCTGGTGGTGCTGGTGGTAGCGCAGTAACTGGAGATTCAAACATCACTTGGGATGTAACTGGAACAAGGCTGGGAACAATAACATGAACTATACATACGAAATCACACGGGTTGACGCTGACTCTAAGTCTATGGACATCCAATATACATCCCCTGAACACGGGACCGTTCTCGTTGGAGCGAGGATGCCTTGGGACGGTGAGACTTTAAAGGATATTGTTAAAACATTTTCCCCTGTCAGGTATTGGGCAGAGGAAGTCGCAAATGTGGTGGCGGTAGCTGTAGGTGAATCTGGAACTATTGCTGAAGAAGCAGTGGAAGAAATGCCTAATGCTCGTACAACTAGCAAGCTAAACCTTGTGCGGTGGATGCGTGAAATTGAACTTGAAGCAGATAAAGGTAACCTTTGGGCTGCTTTCAAGGCAGTGCTAGAAACTGCCGATGAAAACACTGTGGAAGATTGGCAGATGGCTGTCGATATTGACGAAGATGACTCTGTGTTCGTGGCAATTATAACAGCTATCTACGGTGTAGACGCCCCTTCAATGATTACTAGCATCTTTGATGTCGGCGACGAATAATGGATAAAAAAGAAGGGTATATCGATCTATTTGATGGGGCTGCTGGTCTTTATCAATACATGGTTGGATCGCCCTACAGCGACTATATAGACAACTCGGTTGAACGTATTCTGTCTTTTGCAGAGGGTGCTGAAACAGTTTTGTCTGTGGGGTGTGGTAACGGGGACGCCGAGGCAAAGATCAGTGACCGTTTTGACTTAACGGTATATGACACCCACAACGCTGCGCTTGAAAATCATCCTGACCTTCATTGGGTGGCTGACCTACCTAATGGGCAATTCGACTATGTGTACGCACATGGTTCGGTGTTCGCATGCGTCCCCCAAGGCGATAAAAAGAAGTTCATTGATGACTTAGCCAATCGGGTTAAGGATGGTGGAACTCTTTACATCTGTGAGGGTAATTCTAAGCCAAGAAGCGCTTGTCGAGGTCGCAGGGCTATTACCATCAACGGCCACGTTGTGACAGAATACGTTACAAAGCGTGGCGACGCCTGGAATACAGTCACAACGCACATCTGGGGCAAGGCAAAGGTGGACATCACCTACTATCCCGCCGATGTAAAAGATCATTTTGCTCCGCACGTAGGTAGAATAAAGTGCCTGACTGCCAAATAGCGCCAAACTTGTGGGGGCTGTAGCCTTTGTGCTATAGTCCCCACAGCACAACGCCTTTGAGGTCTCCATGACGCTAATACCGCTCGACATCCCCGCAGGCGTTTATCGCAACGGAACAGACCTACAGTCGCAAGGCCGTTGGCGCGACGCCAACCTCGTGCGCTGGATTGATGGCACTATGCGGCCCGTCGGCGGTTGGCGCACGCGCTCCGATACTGCGGCCAACGCAAGAATTCGTGGGATGCTGTCGTGGGTAGACAACGACAATGAGCGCTGGGTCGTTGGAGGCACGCACGAAAATCTCTACGTCTGGTCAATCGACGGTACGCAATATGACATAACTCCAGCGGGCTTTACCTCTGGCCGTGAGGACGCAGTTTCCTTCACAGGCTACGGCGGAAACCTCTACGGTAGCTACGCCTACGGCGTTGCGCGTCCAGAGACATCACGCATCCAACCCGCAACATCTTGGGCGCTCGACACATGGGGTGAGAACCTTGTCGGCTGCACTGAGGATGACGGCAAGATTTACGAGTGGGCGCTCAACATAGGCACGCCCGCCGCTGCTGTGTCTAACGCCCCGACAAACAACCGCTCACTGGTCGTAACTGAGGAGCGTTTTTTGTTTGCGCTCGGCGCAGGCGGCAACCCCCGCAAGGTGCAGTGGTCGGACCGTGAGGACAACACCACATGGACGCCAGCCGCCACCAATGAGGCAGGCGACCTGGAACTAAACTCTAGCGGCCAGATTATGAAAGGTCTCCGCGTGCGGGGGCAGACGCTGATCCTGACATCCACAGACGCCCATATCGCCAACTACGTCGGCCCGCCTTACGTCTACGGCATTGAGCGCGTCGGCACATCCTGCGGTCTCGCAGCAAACCAGGCAGCCGCAGCAGTTGATGCGGGCGCTTTTTGGATGGGTCCGCACGCGTTCTACGCCTACACGGGCGGCGCTGTGCAGGAAATCCAGTCGGACGTCTCAGACTATGTGTTCAATGACCTCAACCGAGCACAGATCAGCAAGGCGTTTGCTGTAACAAACAGCACCTACGGCGAGATTTGGTGGTATTACCCATCGGCGGCTTCTACGGAAAACGACCGCTACGTTGTGTACAACTACATCGAAAACACTTGGTATACTGGCAATCTCGCCCGCACGGCGGGGGTTGATCGTGGCACATTCCGACAGCCTATCTGGGCCAGCGCCGATGACAACAAGATTTACGAGCATGAGATCGGCTTTAACTACGGCAGCCTCGCGCCCTTCGCTGAGACTGGCCCGATTATGCTTGGCTCTGGGGACACTGTGGCTTCTGTCGTTGAGATGATACCAGACGAGAAGACGCAAGGTGACGTAAGTGTTACCTTTAAGACACGCTTTTACCCCAACGGAACTGAGCGAGACTATGGGCCATATGCAATGGCAAACCCTACCTCGCTGCGCTTCACAGGCCGCCAAGTGCGGCTGCGGGTCACGGGCGTTGAGCTTGGCGACTGGCGGGTTGGGATCAACCGACTTGACGTTGTTGCGGGTGGGCGCAGATGACGCTTCAGAACAAAGTACCAGAGCCGTTTGGCGATGACTGGCGCACATGGGGCCGACGCCTCATGCAGCACCTATCGCAAGTCAGGTCAAACCTCGTGCAGCAGACGGGCGGAGAGAGCGCAGCCGAAGACGGAACGCTCATGTGGGATCGTGAAAAGCAATACCCCGTTGTCAGCAAGAATGGCGAGTGGCGGCAGATTGTGTTGGCCAACGGCGTGGCTCACCTTGCAATTACATCTGACGTGGCAGCCGCGTCGGCCAATACGGCCTACCCGCTGACGTTTGCAATCGTGGCGGGCAGCGTTGGTGTTACGCTAGGGACTCCCGCGTCCCGCGTTGTTTTCACTGAGGGCGGCGCGTACACGCTCAGCTTTACGGCTCAGACGCATTCATCTTCAGCCTCTACGGTCAACTTCTGGTTCTGGCCAAAATTCAACGGAGTAGACATTGTTGATAGTGCAATGCAAAACACGCTGCACCAAAACAACGCAACGATGATTATATCCCGCACGCAGATATTTAACGTAAACGCTGGGGACTACCTTGAGGCGTATTGGGCCACGGACAGCACCAGTGCCAGCTTACAGCACCACGCGGCCAACGCGTTTGCGCCAGCCACGCCTGCGGCTACGCTGGCTATATCAAGGGTAAACGCGTGAACGACGAGCTTAAAAGATGCAAGCCTTGGATTGAGGCCGCCCTAGAGTATAGCGGCGGCACGCATGACTTCGGTGACATAGTTGACGGATTGCAGCGGGGCGTGCTTCAGTTGTGGCCAACGCCCAAAGGGTGTATTGTAACAGAAATTGTGGTATACCCGAAGAAACGTGTGTTGAATGTCTTCTTGGGCGGTGGTGAACTGGATCAGATTTTGGATATGCACAACGACGTCATAGACTGGGCCAAAGCGCAAGGCTGTAGCGCCCTAACAATGTCTGGCCGCTTTGGCTGGAAGAAACCGTTAAAGGCGCATGGCTGGGAACCCCAGCACGCCTCATACATTAAGGAGTTTGAGTAATGTCAGGCGGCAAAGGCGGGTCACAGACCACAGAGGTCAAGGTTCCAGAATACATTGAGGCAGCGGGCAAGGCCAACTTGGCACGCGCCGACGAGCTGGCTAAGATCGGGTACACCCCGTATTCCGGGCCAGACGTTGCGGCCTTTACTCCAATGCAGCAGGCTGCGTTTCAAAACACAGCGGGCATGGCTGGCGCGTTCGGCATGGCAGCTCCTACATCTCAGCAAGACATCATGGGTGGCATGGATGCCCCGACGTCTTACGCGGGTGGCATTCAGGGCTACTCATCGCAGCCGATGTATCAGCAGTCGGTTGACGCGCTGCGCCGTGATCGCCCAGGGCAATACGAGGCAATGATGGACCCATTTATCAATCCTATTACTGGCTCCGGTCCAGCCGCACCGTTTGGCAATGGTGGCGGCCCCTTCGTGGCTCCAGCCCCCTCCGTGGCTCCAGCCCCCTCGGCTGAGGCTGCGCGGGAAGGTGGCGGCCCTAACGCCGGGCAGTCTCCTTGGTATGGCGGCGGTGGCTTACGCTACACTGGCATACGCGATATGGTTGACGGTGGCGGCCCTAACGCCAGCACCATTGGCGGTCGTGATTTTGCTGGCCCTAACCCTGATGGCTCTGCGGGTAACGACGGGCCAGGCGGCGATAAGGTCATCTGCACGGCCCTCCACGAGCTTGGTCGTTTGTCTGACGAGATGTATGCTTTGGACACAGAGTTCGGGCTTCGCGTAAACCATGAAGACCCGATGCTCGGTGACGGATACCGCCTTTGGGCGACATCTGTTGCGAACTACATCAAGGGGGACAGCCTTGGCTCCAAAGTTGCTCTATCCATTGTCTCTCCAGTGGCAACCGCATGGGCAGCCGAGATGGCCCACGTCATGCGCCCAAGTGAATACAAATCAAACTTGGCGGGCAAGGCGTTGATGGCAATTGGTCATCCAATCTGCCGCATGGTCGGCAGAGTATTTTTGCCCAAGATGAATAAGGAGGCAGTGTAATGGCTGGTTCACCAACAGGCGGCTTCAACGTCAATCAAGCCGCAGCGGGCGGCTTGCAGGGCGCAATGCTAGGCACAGCGGCGGGCATGGGGTATCAACCTCAATCTGCCCGGCCAGTCGGCTTTCAGGCTGGCCAAATTGCTGGCCGCAACCTTAGCCCCTACACCAATCCCTATGAGACCCAAGTTGTCGATCAGTCACTTGCTGACCTTGAGCGCAGTCGCCTCATGCAGCAAAACCAGCTCGGCGCTCAGGCCAGCGCGGCAGGAGCCTTCGGCGGATCGCGTCAGGGTATCGTTGAGGCGGAAACAAACCGAGCGTTTGCAGACCAAGCGGCTCGTACCGCTTCTGGCCTACGTCAAGCTGGCTATGCTCAGGCGCAGCAGCTTGCTGGCCAAGACATTGGCCGCCAGATGCAGGCTGATCAGTTCGGCGCACAGCAATCCATGACTGCACAGCAGCTCAATCAAATGGCTGGCTTGCAGGGTGCTCAGCAGCGCCTTGGGGCAGCCTCTCAGATGGGGCAGCTCGGCCAGCAGGCGTTCAACACATCGCAGGCTATCCAGCAGCAGCAGATGCAGCAGGGTCTTATGCAGCAAGGCCTACAGCAGTCGCTTATCGACGCGGCTCGCGGCCAATACGCTGGCTTCACAGGCGCTCCGCAGGCAGCCCTTAGCTTGCCACTGGCGGCCCTCGGCGCACAGCCAAACCAGTCTACGACAACGCAGCAGAAGAACCCTGGCCTGTTTGACTATCTGTCGCTGGGGGCTTCGGCGTTCGCCTCAGACACTCGCCTCAAGATTAACATCAAGCCGCTTGGCCAAGAGAAGGGCATCAACGTCTACTCATGGGACTGGAACGAAGACGGTAAGCGGGTCGCGGATCCTGCGCAGCCGACAGTCGGCGTCATGGCTCAGGAGCTTCAAGAGACGCACCCGCACCTCGTTGAGCGAGGTGCCGACGGCTACCTGCGTGTAGACTATAAGGGTCTAGCGGCGGAGCTGGCTTGATATGACGCCTGCGGAGTTCTCCCAGCAGTTTATGCCTTATGCGCAGCAAGTGAGCCAGCGCACGGGATTAGACCCTCGACTGGTGCTTGCGCAGGCAGCCCTTGAAACAGGTTATGGCCGCAGCGCACCAAACAACAACTACTTTGGCATAAAGTCGCACGGCAAGCCTGGCGGCAGTAACCTGATGACAAAAGAGTTTGAGGGTGGGCGAATGGCCAGTAAGCCTCAAAGTTTTAGGGGCTATGCCGACCCGTCTGAGTCTTTTGCGGGTTACGCGGATTTCATTCTAAGCAACCCGCGATATCAAAAGGTTTTGAAGCAGAGCGGGTTGTCAAACCAGATTGCTGCGATGGGTGAATCAGGGTACGCGACAGACCCTAAGTATGCGAGCAAGTTGAGAAGCATTGCCAACAGGTTTGGGGCGGACATACCTGCCCAGCCGAGACAAACAATGACGACAAGCACACGAGGAACCGTTCCAATGATGCAAGAAGAGAAGCCACGCGGGATGCTAGGCTCCCTCGGTATTCAGAAGATGCAAGAGGGCGCGGCAGGCGAGACTGGCCAGCGCTTTTACAATCGTGAGAGCTTTAAAGACACGGCGGCCACGCTGGCGCAGGGCTTTGGGCGCATGGGCATTATGGGCATGGAAGAGATTGCCGATGACATCGCCAAGCAGCGCACGGAAAGCAAGGCGCGGAATAAGACGATTGAGTTCCTGCGCAAATCTGGACGTAATGACCTTGCCGACGCGGTTGAGAGCGGCGCGCTTGGCGCGCGTGATGCAGCAGGGCTTCTGTTCTCGAAGCCTAAAGATGACAGCACTGCGCTGATGAAAAACTATGAGTTTTTTCTGGCTAAGGGGATGTCGCCAGAGGACGCGATGAAGGCTGTGCGGTCGGGGCCAACGATCAATATGGGCGACCAAGTAGGCGCAGAAAGTAAGTTGCGCGAAAAGCTTATGGCAAAACGTGGCGAGTCTTTTGCCGCTTATCTAGACGCTGGTGCAAAGTCTGCTGCGGCCATGCAAGATTTAAACGTGCTGCAAGAATTAGCGCCTCTCGCCCCATCTGGCCCAGTGCAAGGGCGTTTTGCAGAGATGTTCCCAGAGGCTAGTGATGTAGCGGCTTTGCGGCAGTCAATCGTACAGCGTGTTGCTCCGACACTGCGGGTCGAAGGCTCTGGCGCGACGTCTGATCTTGAGTTTGACGCCATGCTTAACTCTTTGGGAAGCCTCCGTAATACTCCCGAAGCCAACCAAGCAATTATTGGGGTTATGCAAGAAAAAGCGCGCTACAACATGCAGCGCCGCCAAATCATTAACGCCTACATGACTGACGGCGCGACACTAGCCGAGACCAACGAGGCTCTCGCCGCGCTTGACGAAAATTCGCAAATTCCAGTGGCTGTTCAGTCAATACTGTCTCAATACGGCGCTGCAGGTGCAGGTGCAGGTGCAGGTGCAGGTGCAGGTGCAGGGGCTGGCGCAGGTGCAGGTGCAGGTGCCCCCGGTCCAAAGGGGAGAACTTACAACCCCAAGACAGGGGCGTTTGAATAATGGGCACAGTCACATACTACGCACCAGACGGCGAGCCGCTGTACTTCCCCGACACCATGTCAGAAGATGATATCCTGAATGTTATGGCGAAACAGTTTCCAGCCGCAGAACCAGAAAAAGGTTTAGTTGGCCGCACTGTTGACTGGTTTAAGGGTGGCGAGCGCGAAGAAAACATCCCACTAGCCTCGCAGGCTAACATAGGTTTGCCCAAAAAGGACGCCGCTAAGATGGTGGCGTTGTTGTCCACCACGGTCAGCGATGACCGTCTCCAATCGGGCATCAAGAAAATTATTCCGGGGGCCGAGTTCCAGAAGGACCAGTTTGATAACCTAGTCGCCATCGTTCCCGTGTACAAAGACGGCGAACCAACCCAGCAATACACGCGCTTTTACCCTAACCCGCAGGGCTTAGACCTTACGGACGTTATGGTTGGGGCAGGGGCCGTTGGGGCAGGGGGCGGTGTTTTAAAAGGGATTAAACTTCTGGGCGGCCCCGTGGCGGGTTTGTTCGGCGCAGCCACAACAGGCGCGACGGAAGCTGCTTTAGTTGAGGCGGTCAGTTCAAAGCTATCTGGTGCGCCCTATAAGCTAAGCGACATCCCCGCAGGGGCTTTGGGCGGCGTTATTGGGGCCAAAGCTATTGATGTGTTAGGCTCGCTGGTCAACGTGTTTAAAAGGTCGCCAGAGGCTGTGCTAGACGCTTCTGGGCAGCTTAGACCTGAAATAGCTTCTCAGGTACGCGACATGGGTATCGACCCAGAGGCTGTAACATCCGACACGCTGACAAAAATACTTCGTAAGGTTCAAGAAGGCGCAGACCCAGTTGAGGCAGCCCGAATAGCTGAGGCCGCAGATTTACCTGTGCCTGTTCCACTCACTAAAGGGGCCGTAACAGGCGACCAAGGGCAGCAGCTTTTTGAGGACATGGCGCTTAAAGGATCGTTCGGTGAGACCGCGTCAAGCGTGCTACGCGGACGCCGAGCGGACACGCAGGCTGCGTTGCAGCAGAACGTCGAAGCGATCCGAGGGCAGGTTGGCGGCGGCAGTCCGACTGTAAGCGCTATTGGGGAGGCGGGCGGCCCTGCACAGGCGAGCTTGTCGGCTCAGCGGGAAGCGGCACAACGCAAAGCAAACACCCTATACGCGCAGGCTCGCGGGTCTGGTTCCGCGTTCGTTGATGAAGATTTTGGGGCTAAGTTCATCGGCTCAGCGCGCAACCAAATGGCGGCTGATTTTGAGTTGTCAAACGTACCGATGACTGGGAAATTTATTGATGACCTTGACAGCACCTTGGCTGAAGGTGGCGACGTGCGGGAGTTGTTTGCCATTCGCCAAAGGCTTACGTCGCTGGGTTCCGAGATGGGCCAAGAGGGCGTCGCAGCCCGAAGATTGAAAGGTATATTTGACGCAGAGATGGGCACAGCCCTTGATGACGCTTTAATTTCTGGGGACGAGGCGGCTGTCGCTGCGTGGAAAACCGCAATATCTAACTACAAAGACTTTGCATCCACTTGGAAGAGTAAGGGCGGCATACTTAACACGCTAACTGAGAAGGTCGGGCGCGACGGGGATATGGTATTAAAAGTTTCTCCAGAAGCGGCGTCAAATGCTATTTTTGGCGTCAGCTCAAGCAAAATATCAAGCAACCCGCAGGTTGCTCGCGACATCATAAAGCTGCGTAACACTTTACCCCCAGCCGAGTGGGACGGCATACGGCAGGAAGCCTTTGTGCGTTTGGCAAACGCTGGCAAGGCCGCGTCGGGTGGGCAGGACACGTTTTCGGGGGTCAAATTTAGAAAAGAGTGGCGAAAGATGTCTACTGATAATCCTGCGATGATCAAGGCGTTGTTCTCCCCAGAGGAACGCAAACTAATCGACCAGTTTGCTAATGTCGCAGCGCGCGCCACTAGTGGAGCGGTTAATGCGTCAAACTCAGCGGCTGCGGGGGCGAACATTCTAGGGGCGCTGGCGAACGCCCTGGGGTCAACTAACTTCGCGCAGTTCGCGACACGGGCCGTGGGCGGAAACATGGTCAGGAAGGCGTTTGGCGGGGCGAGAGCGATTAACGCTATCCAAGCGGCCCCAACACCCGCGGCAGTGCGCGGCGGCGTAGTCGGCGCGTCTGGGCAAGCGGCGACAACAGACGAGGCTAAGGCACGGGCGGGCGCGGGCCGAGACCTAGTGCTAGAGCAAATTAAACGCACCACTGGCTACGACTTTGCGAGATAAGGAATACACATGGAACCCGAAGACATGATCGAAGACATCCTTGAGGGCGAAGGCGTTGAGCTTGAGATCGAAGAGGAAGATGACATCGCCAGCACTGCGCTGAAACCGAAGTCAGAGCGTGAGATTGAGAGTATCGTTCAGGATGCTATCAAGGACGCGGTAGACTTCATCGAAAGCGAGATCAGCTCCGACCGCATTAAGGCGCAGCGCTATTACGATGGCGAAGTAGACATCGGCCACGAGGATGGCCGCAGCAAGGTTGTGGCCACAAAGGTACGGGATACCGTACGGGCCGTGAAGCCGAGCCTGGTGCGTATCTTCCTGAGCACGACAAAGCCTGTGGAATACACACCGAAAGGTCCAGAGGATGTGGCAAGCGCAGAGCAGGCCACATCTTTCATGCACCACGAGTTTACCCGTCTCGACGGTTACCGCGTGCTCAATGACGCGTTCCACGACGCGCTGGTTAAAAAGCAGGGTATCGCCAAGGCTTACTGGCTGATGAGCCAGAGGGCAGAGATTTATACGTTCTCGGACCTGTCTGACGATGAATACACCTACCTGCTGGATGACGACATGGTGTCGGTAATTGAGCATAGCGTTGAGTATTCCATGCAGATCGACCCTATGGGCATGGAGATGCAAGCGCCAATCCACAGCGTGAAGATCAGCCGCCAAGTGGAAAAGGGTGAGCTACGCATTGATAGCGTGCCGCCAGAAGAGTTCTTTATTAACCGCGACGCCCGCACGCTGGATGACGCCTATATCGTGGCGCACCGCACTGAGATGCGCGCTGGCGACCTGATCGCTATGGGATTTGACAAAGAGAAGGTCTTGGCCTTGGACAGCTTCGACAGCGGCTCAGAGATGACCGAAGCCGAAGTGTTTGAGCGCCGCGGGTATGAGGCAGACTATTCCGACGAAGACACGCAAGACCCAGCGATGCGCAACGTGACTGTCACGGAAGCCTATATGCGGATCGACGCGGATGGCGCGGGTATTCCTGTGCTTCACAAGATCACTTGTGGCGGCACGGCATACGAGATGCTGGATTATGAGCCAGCCGACGAGCTGCCCTTTGCCAAGTTTGAGATCGACCCTGAGCCGCACGCCTTTTACGGTCGCTCATTGGCTGAGATCGTCATTGACGACCAAGACGCCGCCACGTCTATTCTGCGGGGTATTCTCGACAACGTGGCCATGACCAACAACCCACGCCTCGCCATTGTCGAGGGTCAGGTTGAGATTGACGACGTTCTCAATAACGAGATCGGCGCTGTGGTGCGTATGCGCCAGGCAGGCGCTGTGCAAGACCTCACAGTGCCATTCGTGGCTGGCCAGACGCTTGGCGCTCTGAGCTACCTTGATGGGCTTGTAGAGACCAAGACAGGCGTCACACGGGCATCAATGGGCCTCGACCCAGACGCTATGCAGTCAACCACCAAGGCGGCTGTGACAGCCACCGTTCAGGCTGCCGCAGGTCAGGTTGAGGTTATGGTTCGCAACTTGGCCGATGGTATGCGTGACCTGTTCGGCATCATGCTGCGCCTTTATGCCAAGAACGTGGACGAAGAGCAGATGATGCGCCTCAATGGCTCGTTCGTGCCTGTTGACCCACGCGTGTGGAATACGTCTATGGACGTGTCTATCAACGTCGGCCTCGGCACTGGCCGTGAAGAAGAGAAGATGATGGGCCTGAACCAAGCACTGCAAATGCAGACAATGGTTTACCAGACATACGGCCCAACGAATGGCCTTGTCTCCATGACCAACATTCGCAACACGCTGGCCGATCTACTGGCCGCAAGCGGCGTTCGCAACGCGGATCGTTATTTTGCACCAATCACGCCAGAGATCGAAGCCCAGATGTTGCAGATGCAGCAGCAGGCTCAGGCGGCTCAGGGCCAAGCCTCGGATCCGAATGCAGCTTTCTTGCAGGCTGAGCAGATGAAAGCTCAGACAAAAATGCAGACGGATATGGCAAAGTTGCAACTTGACGCACAAAAAGCGGCTTCCGATGACGACCTGAAGCGTGATAAGCTGGCCCAAGATTTGCTCGTGGATGCGGCGAAGATTTACGGCCAGTATGGCACTGCCGTTGACGTCGCACGCGTCCAAGCCGAGCAAGACAAGGTTCGTATGATTGGCGGCATGGCACAAGGAAACGCACAATGAGTGCAGACATACGCATAAAGGCAGATGAGGCGCGTCGGTTGAAGGCCGACAGCGCCTTTTCGGCTTTCGTGCAAGAGGTTCGTGATGACCAAATCAGGGTCTTCACAACAAGCGGAGGTTCTGACGTAGAGGCCCGCGAAGCGGCGCATGGGATAATCCGTGCGCTTAACCAGATCGAAACGAAACTCGACGCCGCTATTACGGCAGAGACGTTTTTAGATCGCAAGCAAAGGAAGTAGCACCGTGGAAGCGACTACCCTAGAACAAGCGGCTGAGAGCCTGCTA